>Ga0265798_10000367_pt1 | contig 80405 bp, 68 predicted proteins | sample P3T30metagenome_FD_192430 | JGI IMG/M metagenome (GOLD analysis project Ga0265798, IMG submission 192430) | Plant litter microbial communities from East Loma Ridge, Irvine, California - P3 T30 | ecosystem: Environmental > Terrestrial > Plant litter > Unclassified | place: USA: California... | reverse complement strand
CGGGAGGACTGCTGCCATATGCGCTGTGCTGTTAGAGGAAGGACAAGGGAGCCGCACGGGGGCCTGAACCACGCGGGAGAACTCTTCGGATGATGCCTATGGGCATCAAATTTGTAAAGCGAATCCAACCGGGACAGATGCGCCCACGCCACGTAGACAGATTGGCACGCGCCGCACGTCGTTGTGCCCCAGCTAACGCCTGTGAGCGATTTGACCAGACTGGGCAGCGATTCTATCCGCTACGCCGGTTGACACGGCGCAGGCAGTGGCAAACCCGGCCATGTATCGACAATAAAACAGGCGCCCGCAGGCGCCTGTCTGTCCAGTTTATATAGCGAGCGTGATGTTCAACGCAAGGCCAGCCGCGCCGCGCGCTTGCCCAGCCCCGTGGCTGCACCCGCCTCCGCCAGCTTGAACACCGACAGCGCCCCCGTCAGCTGCCCGGTCTGCTCGGTCAGCGATTCCGCCGCGGCCGAGGCTTCCTCGACCAGGGCCGAGTTCTGCTGGGTCATCTCGTCCATGCTGCCGATGGCGCGGCCGATGTCCTCGATGCCTTCGCTCTGGCGCTGGCCGGCGAGGGTGATCTCGGCCATGATGTCGTGCACCTTCTTCACCGATTCCACGATCTGGCCCATGGTCTCGCCGGCCTGGTCGACCAGCGCGCTGCCGGCGTTCACCTTGGCCACCGAGTCGCCGATCAGCTCCTTGATCTCCTTGGCCGCCGCCGCCGAGCGCTGGGCCAGGTTGCGCACCTCGCCCGCCACGACCGCGAAACCGCGGCCCTGTTCGCCGGCGCGCGCCGCTTCGACCGCCGCGTTCAGCGCCAGGATATTCGTCTGGAAGGCGATGCCGTCGATGACGGAAATGATCTCGACGATCTTCTTGGCCGACGTGTTGATGTCGCCCATGGTGGCGACCACGCCGCCCACCACTTCGCCGCCGCGCGTGGCGATGCCGGTGGCGTTTACCACCAGCGTGTTCGCTTCGTTGGCGTTCGCCGCGTTCTGGCGCACGGCGCCGGTCAGTTCGTCCATGGCGCGCGCGGTGCGTTCCAGGCTGGCCGCCTGCGATTCGGTGCGGCCGGCGAGATCGGCGTTGCCGCTGGCGATTTCGGCGCTGGCCACGGCAATCGTCTCGGCCGAGCCCTTGATCTCGGCCACCATCGTGGCCAGGCGCAGGCGCATCTCCTTCAGCGCCACCAGCAAACTGGTGCTGTCGCGGGCGTCGGTGCGGATGTCCATCGCCAGGTCGCCGGCCGCCACGGCGCGGGCGATGTCGCGCGCATATTCCGGCTCGCCGCCCAGCTGCTGCCAGATGGTGCGCACCACGAACCACGACACCGCGGCCAGGCTGGCGATGACGATCAGCGCGGTCAGGATCATGGTCCACAGCACGCGCCGCACATTGCCTTCGCTGTGCGCGATGCCGGTCTTGAACTGCTCCTTGGCCAGCGCCTGGGTTTTTTCCAGGTCGGTGTTCAGGATGGCCAGGCTGCCCTGCATTTTGCCGACCACGGCCTGCGGGTCGCCTTGCTCCATCTCGAGCATGATGCGCGCGGCCGACAGGGCCGGTGCATAGTAATCGTTGAATTCCTTCAGCAGGCGCGCGCCGTGGGCGGCCTGGCCGTCGATGGCGCCGAACTGCTGCAGGTGGGCGCGCACCTTGTCGGCCTGCTTGCCGACTTCATCGATGCGCGCCTTGTCGCCTTCGGTGACGGCGTCGCGCAGGGCGTCGGTGACGTCGCCGATTTCCAGCGTCAGCGCCTTCGAGGCGTCCAGCACCGGGTAGTCCACGCGTTCGGTGGAGTTGATCGACTTCAGGGCGTCGGTGGCGATGACCGCGCTGACCCCGATGCCGAGGCCGAAGACCAGGGTCGAAATGACCGGGAGTGCCCAGATCCTGCGCTTGATGCTGATGCTCATGTGTTGTCTCTCACTATGCATGAAACCGCCCCGCAGGCGGGGCCGGCGGGGCGGATGTTCCAAAACAGCTTGCCGGCCTGCTTATGGCGCCGTGTACACGACCTTCACGCTGGCGTCGACCGAGGCCTTGTCCATGTAGCCGATCGCCTTCGGGTTGGCGGCGACGGCGGCCTTGACGGCAGCGCTGTTGCCGACTTCCTTCGGCATCGTGGCCTTGCCGGTAAACACCAGCTTCGCCCACAGGGCCTTGGCCTGCGAGGCGTCCTTGTCGGTCACCTTCTTGTAGAACTCGGCGCGCTGCGGCGAATCTTCCGACTGGTCGACCGGGGTCATGGCGCTCGATTTACCGAGGAAGAACTGGGCGACCTGGTCCTTCGTCATCGCGGACTCGGCGGCCTTCGGGTTCACCACCACGACCACTTCAGCCAGGGCCGGGACCGATGCGGCCAGGGCGGCTGCGGCGGCGATTGCGGAGATCAGTTTGTTCATGCCGGGCTCCTTAGAAGACGAAATCGACGGCCACGGCGCCGACGGTGACGTCGCGCTGGAAGCCTGGCTGGGCATTGAGCAGCAGGCCGCTGCCGACGCCCGGCTTGACGCGGTCGAACTGGACTTTCAGTGCGGCCGAGCTGTGGAAGTCCCAGCGCACGCCGAGCGAGGTGGTGCTTTGCTCGCCCTGGCCGATGCCGGTGTAGGGCAGCGAAGCGGCGCCGGCGCGCAGTGCCGCCAGTGCCGGAACACCGGCCGGCACCACGTTGGCCGGGTAGCCGTCGATACTCAGCTTGCCGTGGATGACATAAGGCAGGAACTTCTTGTAGCGGTAGCCGCCCATCACGTACCACGAGGTGGTGTCGTTGACGTAGGTGTCGGTCTTGCGCTTGGCGAACTCGGACTGGGCGACGATGTTGTTCCAGTCCATGGCCAGGCCGAGCGAGGTGAAGGAGGCGTCCTTCTCGTTCGGGTCGAGCTGGTCGGCCATGGCGGTCAGCTGCGGCAGGCGCAGGGCGGCGCCGGCATTGCGCAGGCCGCCGACCAGGGTCGTGAGGCCGGCCGAATGCTTGACCGAGACCTTGGCGTCGACGCGGCCGAAGCGGGCGGTGAACGGGCCGTGCTCGGCCACCACGTTCAGGGCCAGCACATCCTTGCCTTCGGCTTTCAGCACGCCGCCCGACAGGCGGCCTTCCGAGCGGCCATAGGCCAGCTGGCCGGTGACGGTGGTGTCGCCGAAGCTGCGCTGCCAGGTGGCGTCGATGCCGTCGAGCTTGTCGAACGGGACTTGCGAGTACATCTCGCCGGGCGGGCGCAGGAAGGTGTGCGCGTAGCCGACGTTGCGGTAGTCCGAGATCATGAATGCCGGCAGGCCGGTACGGCCGACGCGCACGCTGATCTCGTCGTTGATGCGGGCCTTGGCGAAGGCCAGCATCAGCTCGGCGCCGAAGTCGTCTTCCGCATCGCGCCGTACCAGGCCCTGGCCGGTAAACGACAGCCAGCTGTTGACGCCGACATCGGCCTGCAGGCCGAGGTTCGAATCGACGCCGGTGCGCGGCGATTTCTTCGCGCCCGAGGCCTGGTTGGGACGACCGAATTCGGCGTCGTTCGTGTTGGTCCAGGTGAGGGCGCCGGTGCCGAAGCCGCTGATTTTGACGGTCGGGCTTTGCGCTTCCTGGGCAAACGCCGAGGACAGCGCCAGCGGCAGGGCCAGGACGGCGGCAATGATCTGCTTGTTGTTCATAAGATAATCTTTTACAGGGTTTCCGTTTATTAGATTTACTTCTAGTTATTGTTTTCCAAGCATGCACGGTGCATGGATAGAATGAAACGATTCTATCCATGGAGCAAAACTAAAAACAAGGGAAAGGACGCGTGGCTAAGAAAACAGGAGATTGAACAATGTCAATACGTTGTTTTGCCGAAACAGATGAGCACGAACCGATGAAGTTCTGCCAAGTGAGTTGTCAGAAACGATATAAACCGTTATTGGCCGTGCATGTACGCATGCGAATTCCACCAATGGCTGGTGTTGCCCGGCTGCCGGCCGTCCCCGGCACGTACCTCAGCTGCCCCGGTAGGTCGAATACGACCAGGGCGTCACCACCAGCGGCACGTGGTAGTTCTGGCTGGGGTCGGCCACCCCGAAGGCGATCGCCACCCGGTCGAGGAAGCGCGGCTCGGGCAGGGCCACGCCCTGGGCGGCGAAGTAGTCGCCGGCCGCGAACACCAGTTCGTAGCGGCCCGCGCGCAGGGCCGCGCCTTCGAGCAGCGGCGCGTCGCAGCGGCCGTCGCGGTTGGTGGCGCCGGCCTTGAGCAGCGTGCGGCCGCTGGCGTGGATGGCATACAGTTCGATGGCGACGCCGGCGGCCGGGCGCCCGTGCGCGGTGTCGAGTACGTGGGTGCTGAGCTTGCCCATGCGGCTCCTATACGGCGTTGGTGAAGGTGGCTATCCGGCCGATGATATACCTTCGCGCCACAGCCGATATAAGATCGTCCATATATCCGCCATCCTCCCAGGACATCCATGGACCCCAGCTACCCGCGCGACATGGCAGGCTACGGCCGCCACCCGCCCCATCCCCGCTGGCCGAACCGGGCGCGCATCGCCCTGCAGTTCGTGCTGAACTACGAGGAGGGCGGCGAGAACAATGTGCTGCACGGCGACCCGGCGTCCGAGACCTTCCTGTCCGAGATCATCGGCGCCCAGGCCTTCCCGATGCGCCACATGAGCATGGAGTCGCTCTACGAATACGGTTCGCGCGCCGGGCTGTGGCGCCTGCTGCGCATGTTCGAGGAACGCGGGCTGCCGCTTACCGTGTTCGGCGTGGCGATGGCGCTGCAGCGCAACCTTGAAGCGGTGGCCGCCTTCCGCGAGCTGGGGCACGAGATCGCCTGCCATGGCCTGCGCTGGATCTCCTACCAGAACGTCGACGAGGCCACCGAGCGGGCCCACATGCGCGAAGCGGTCGAGATCCTGCGCGCGCTCACGGGCGCGGCGCCGCAGGGCTGGTACACCGGCCGCGATTCGCCGAACACGCGGCGCCTGGTGGTCGAGCACGGCGGCTTTGTCTACGATGCCGACCATTACGGCGACGACTTGCCGTTCTGGCAGACAGTCGGCGTCGGCGTTGCCGGGGCCGATGGCCTGCTGGAACAGCGGCCCCACCTGGTGGTGCCCTACACGCTCGACACCAACGACATGCGCTTTGCCGCCATGCAGGGTTTCAATTCCGGCACCCAGTTCTTCGACTACCTGAAGGATGCCTTCGACGTGCTGTACGCGGAAGGCGACCCGCGCGGCCTGGATGCGCCTAAAATGCTGTCGGTCGGGCTGCATTGCAGGCTGGCCGGACGGCCGGCGCGGGCGGCGGCGCTGGCCCGTTTCCTCGACTATGTGCTGGGGCACGAAAATGTGTGGATCACGCGCCGCATCGACATCGCCCGGCATTGGCAGGAAACCCATCCGTTCATAGGATGAGCTATATCGAATCGATGATAAGCGATATATTTTATTTTCTATAGTTATCGCCTGCCGCTATCGGGTACTCTTCACCCTTGGACCAATCCGAGACTAGCATGGCCGAACCGATCCGCTTCTATTTCCGCAACGCCGTCCACGAAGTGACCGACGTGGCGCCGACGCAAACCATCCTGCAGCACCTGCGGGAGGACTTGCGCTGCACCGGCACCAAGGAAGGCTGCGCCGAAGGCGACTGCGGCGCCTGCACGGTGGTGGTCGGTTCGCTGGAAGACGGCGCGCTGGAACTGAAGGCGGTGAATTCCTGCATCCAGTTCACGCCCACGCTCGATGGCAAGGCCTTGTTCACGGTCGAGGATTTGCAGCTGCCCGACGGACGCCTGCATCCGGTCCAGCAAGCGCTGGTCGAATGCCATGGCTCGCAATGCGGCTTCTGCACGCCGGGGTTTGCGATGTCGCTGTGGGGCATGTACCTGAAACAGGAAGGGAAGACCCCCTCGCGCTGCCAGATCGACGACGCCCTGTCCGGCAACCTGTGCCGCTGCACCGGCTACCGTCCTATCATCGACGCCGCCGTGCGCATGGGCGAATTGCCGCATGCCGAATTCGACCGCGCCGCCGTGGCCGAACAGCTGTACGCCTTGCAGCGCACGGCTGGCGCAAGCTACGTCCACGGGGGCCGCAGCTTCCACGCGCCGCGCACCCTGGACGAACTGGTGGCCCTGCGCGCCGCCAAGCCGCGGGCGCTGCTCCTGGCCGGGTCGACCGACGTCGGCCTGTGGGTGACCAAACAGCTGCGCATGCTGGACGACATCATCTATCTCGGCCACGTGACTGAACTGAAGGCCGTGACCGAGAACGACGGCATGCTGGTCATCGGCGCCGGCGTCACCCTGCAGGATGCCTACGCGGCGGTCTGCCGCCACTATCCGCAGGAACTGAACGAACTCTGGCAGCGCTTCGCATCGCTGCCGATCCGGAATGCCGGCACCCTGGGCGGGAATGTCGCCAACGGCTCGCCGATCGGCGATTCCATGCCCTGGCTGATCGCGCTCGGCGCGCGCCTGGTGCTGCGCGGCCCCGAAGGCGAACGCACGCTGGCGCTCGAAGACTTCTACCTCGGCTACCAGCAGAAGGACCTGCGCGCCGACGAATTCGTGGCAAGCCTGCGCGTGCCGCTGCCGCAGCCTGGTTTGCGCTTCCGTACTTATAAACTCGCCAAGCGCTTCGACCAGGATATCTCGGCCGTATGCGCGGCGTTTGCCTTGCGCTTCAATAGCACGGCGGATGGCGCGGTCGTGCGCGAAGCCCGCATCGCCTTCGGCGGCATGGCCGCCACGCCGAAACGCGCCGCCGCGGCCGAAGCGGTGCTGACCGGCCGCGCCTGGGACGAAGCGGCGCTGCAGGAAGCCATGGCCGCGCTGGCCGGCGATTACCAGCCGCTGTCGGACATGCGCGCTTCCAGCGCCTACCGCATGAAGACGGCGCAGAACCTGCTGCGCCGCTTCTGGCTTGAAACCCGCCTCGATAACCCGCTGCCGCAGGATGCCGTGAATGCGTTCGCGGTGAACGCATTCGCAGCCCCGGCGTAAGGAGATCACCATGAACGACGCAGGCGCACCAGCAATCAAGACGGCGGCATGGAGCGCGGTCGGCCGCTCGCGGCCGCACGAATCGGCTACGCTGCATGTCCTCGGCCAGGCCACCTACACCGACGATATCCGCGAAGCCGCAGGGACGCTGCACGCGGCGCTGGGCCTGTCGGGCAAACCGCACGCCAACATCCGCGCGCTCGACCTGGCGCCGGTCAGGGCCGCGCGCGGCGTGGTGGCGGTGCTGACGGCGCGCGACATCCCCGGCACCAACGACTGCGGCCCCATCATCCACGACGATCCCATCCTCGCCGACGGCAAGGTGGAATATGTCGGCCAGCCGCTCTTCATCGTCGTCGCCGACAGCCACGACAACGCGCGCCGCGCCGCGCGCCTGGCCAACATCGACTACGAGGAACTGCCGGCCATCCTCACGCCGCAGGAAGCCCACGCCGCCCAGTCCTACGTGGTGCCGCCGATGCGCCTGGCGCGCGGCGACGCCGAGACCGCGTTCGACAACGCGCCGCGCAAGGTCAAGGGCCAGCTGTTCGTCGGCGGCCAGGAACAGTTTTATCTCGAAGGCCAGATCGCCTATGCGATCCCCGGCGAAGACCGCGGCATGCTGGTGCAGTGCTCGACTCAGCACCCGAGCGAGATGCAGCACGTGGTCGCGCACGCGCTTGGCCTGCATTCGCACCACGTGACGGTCGAATGCCGGCGCATGGGCGGCGGCTTCGGCGGCAAGGAATCGCAGTCGGCCTTGTGGGCCGCGGCCGCCTCGATCGCGGCGGCTCGGCTGCAGCGCCCGGTCAAGCTGCGCGCCGACCGCGACGACGACATGCTCGTCACCGGCAAGCGCCACTGCTTCTATTACGAGTATGAAGTGGGCTACGACGATGCCGGCCGCATTTTGGCGGCGAAGGTCGACATGGTCTCGCGCGCCGGCTATTCGGCCGATTTGTCCGGGCCGGTGGCCACGCGCGCGGTCTGCCATTACGACAATGCGTACTACCTGTCGGATGTGGACATCCGCGCCGCCTGCGGCAAGACGAACACCCAGTCGAACACGGCTTTTCGCGGCTTCGGCGGCCCGCAAGGCGCCATCGCCATGGAGTACGTGATCGACGAGATCGCGCGCAACCTGGGCGCCGATGCGCTCGATATCCGCAAGCTGAACTTCTACGGCAAGACCGAGCGTAACGTCACGCCCTACGGCCAGGCCGTGGTCGACAACGTCATCCACGAACTGGTGGCCGAACTCGAGACGTCGAGCGCCTACCGTGCGCGGCGCGATGCGGTGAATGGCTTCAACCGTACGAGCCCGGTGCTGAAGAAAGGCCTGGCGCTCACGCCCGTGAAATTCGGGATCGCCTTCAACGTCACCCACCTGAACCAGGCCGGGGCGCTGGTGCATGTGTACGTCGACGGCTCGATCATGGTCAACCATGGCGGCACCGAGATGGGGCAGGGCATCAACACCAAGGTGATGCAGGTGGTGGCGCACGAGCTGGGCGTGGACGTGGAACGCGTGCGCGCCACCGCCACCAATACCGGCAAGGTCGCGAATACCTCGGCCACGGCGGCATCGACCGGCGCCGACCTGAACGGCAAGGCGGCCCAGGATGCGGCGCGCCAGATCCGCGAACGCCTGGCCGCGTTCGCCGCCGCCACCTATGCGTGCGCGGCGCAGGACGTGCGCTTCGCCGCCGACACCGTGTTCGCGGGCGGCATGGAAGTCCCGTTCGCCCACCTGGTGCAGCAGGCCTACCTGGCGCGCGTGCAGCTCTGGTCCGACGGCTTCTATGCCACGCCGGGGCTGAGCTGGGACGCGAAAACCATGAGCGGCCGGCCGTTTTCCTACTTCGCCTACGGCGCGGCGGTGGCCGAGGTCGTGGTCGACACCCTCACCGGCGAGTGGAAGCTGCTGCGCGCCGATGCGCTCTACGACGCCGGCAATTCGCTGAACCCGGCAATCGACATCGGCCAGGTCGAAGGCGCCTTCATCCAGGGCATGGGCTGGCTCACCACCGAGGAATTGCGGTGGACCGCGGGCGGCAAGCTGAGCACGCATGCGCCGTCCACGTACAAGATCCCGGCGGTGTCGGACTGCCCGCGCGACTTCCGTGTGCGCCTGTTCGAGAACCGGAATGTCGAGGACTCGATCCACCGCTCGAAGGCGGTCGGCGAGCCGCCGCTGCTGCTGCCGTTCTCGGTGTTCTTCGCGCTGCGCGATGCGATTTCCAGCGTTGGCGGGCACCGTGTGAATCCGCCCCTGCGCGCGCCGGCCACGAGCGAGGCGATCCTGGATGCCATCGCCGCGGTGGAAGCGGCCGCCGCGCAGGACGCGTGATGGAAGACTGGCTGACAGCCGCGCTGCGCGCGCCGGCCGTGCTGGTCACGGTCGCCATCGTCGAAGGTTCGGTGCCGAGGGAGCCCGGCGCGAAGATGCTGGTCACCCGAGACGGCTTTGCCGGCACGGTCGGCGGCGGCCATCTGGAGCACCGCGCGATCGACATGGCGCGCACCATGCTGGAAGAGGGCGGGACCGCGCGGCTGGAACGCTTCGCGCTGGGACCGAGTCTGGGCCAGTGCTGCGGCGGTATCGCGCACCTGGTGTTCGAGATCGTCGACCGCGCGCAGATGGCGCTGCTGGACAAGCGGCGCAACGAGGATACCTGGCGTCTCATCGCTATCGGCGCAATGGGTAGCTCCCTGTTCGACGGCGCGGGCCGGCATCTGGCTGGCCATGCCGCACCCAGCTTCGACCGCACCCTTGGCGCCCATGTCTTCACCGATGCCGATGGCCGCCGCTGGCTGGCCGACGCCGTCTTCGCGCCGCGCGCCCACCTGATGCTGTTCGGCGCCGGCCATGTCGGCGCGGCCATCGTGCGCGCGCTGGCCGAGCTGCCTTGCCGCGTCACCTGGGTCGACGAGCGCGACGACATGTTCCCGGCCGCGATTCCCGCCAACGTCACGGTCGACGCCACCGACACGCCGGAAGCCCTGGTGGTACAGGCGGCCCCCGGCGCCAGCTTCCTGGTGATGACGCACAGTCATGCACTTGACCTGCGCCTGTCGATTGCGATACTGTCGCGCGCTGATCAACCGTGGTTCGGCCTGATCGGCTCCGATACCAAGCGCCGCCAGTTCGAGCACCGCCTGCGCGAGCGCGGCATCGCCAGCGCGCGGATCGGCGCCATGGTCTGCCCGATCGGCCTGGCCGGCATTGCCGGCAAGGCGCCGGCCGTGATCGCGGCCAGCGTCGCCGCCCAGCTGCTGGCTGTCTGGGAGGCCGCTGCCTCCGCCCCTCTTGACGCTTCTCCGGAATCCAACTGATGTCCACCGCACTCCCCACCGTGCAAGCCTACCGTGCCAGCTTGCTGCATTTCCACGCCGACCCGGCCTTTGCCGGCGATGCGTATTCCTGGCACACGGACGGCCTGCTCGTCATCGAAGACGGGCGCGTGAAGGCGGCCGGCGACTATGCGGCATTGCGCGCGAGCCTGCCGCCCGGCCTGGAGCCGGTCGACTACCGCGGCAAGATCATCACGCCCGGCTTCATCGACACCCACCTGCATTACCCGCAGACCGACATGATCGCCTCGCCGAGCGAGGGCCTGCTGCCCTGGCTCGAGACCTACACCTTCCCGACCGAGCGCCGCTTCGCCGACCCGGTGCATGCGCGCGCCACCGCCGAGTTCTTCCTCGACGAGCTGGCGCGCTGCGGCACCACCACGGCGGTGGTCTACTGCACCGTGCATCCGGGTTCGGTCGACGCCTTCTTCGAGGCCAGCGAAGCGCGCAAGCTGCGCATGGTGGCCGGCAAGGTGCTGATGGACCGCAACTGCCCCGACTTCCTGCGCGACGCCGAAGGGCAGATCGGCGACAGCGAAGCCCTGATCAACAAGTGGCACAAGCGCGGCCGCGCGCTGTACGCGATCACGCCGCGCTTCGCGCCAACCTCGAGCGAAGCCCAGCTGCGCCTGGCGGGCGAACTGGCCGCCCGCTATCCGGACACCTTCATCCAGACCCACGTGTCGGAAAACAAGGACGAGTGCAGCTGGGTGAAGGAACTGTATCCGGCCTCGCGCAGCTATCTCGGCGTGTACGAGGACTTCGGCCTGATGCGCCCGCGCGCGCTGTTCGGCCACTGCATCTGGCTCGACGACGAGGACTTCGCGCGCATGGCGGCCACCGGTTCGGCGGCGAGCGTGTGCCCGACCTCGAACCTGTTCCTGGGCAGCGGGCTGTTCGATTTTGAAAAAGCGGACAGCGCCGGGGCGCTGCTGTCGCTCGGGACCGACGTCGGGGCGGGGACCTCGTTCTCGATCCTGCAGACCATGAACGAGGCGTACAAGGTGGCGCGGCTGAAGGGCAGTTATTTGCCGGCGCTGCGCATGTTTTATCTTGCCACGCTCGGTGCGGCGCGGGCGATGGACCTGGAAGGGACGATCGGCAGCTTCGCGCCCGGCGCCGAAGCGGACTTCGTCGTGCTCGACCCGCAAGCCACGCCGCTGCTGGCACGGCGCAGTGGGCACTGCAATACGCTCGAGGAGCAGCTGTTTGCGCTGGCGTTATTGGGGGATGACCGGACGGTGTTCGCAACGTATGCGATGGGGAACAAGGTGCACCAGCGGTGAGTTTTTCAAGCCGGGGCCGAGGGTAATGGGGCTGTTGCCGGTCCCGTTATCGGCCCCGCACACCCACCCCATCCATTGCCAATCCACCACTTAGCAGTTAGAGTTTCGCGGTCCGCACCAACCAACCGAGAGATTCCCGATGCAGAAGAAACTGAGCAGCGTCCTGATTGCGCTGGCCTTTGCCGCCGCGCCCGTGGCCGCCAAGGAGCCGTCGAGCGCCGCGCGCCAGGCCAATGAAGCCGCCACCGCCCGCCACTATGCCGCCCTGATCGCGGGCAGTGAGCCGAAACTGGCGGAGCTGACCATGTTCTTCACCCAGATGCCGAAGGGCGGCGACCTGCACCACCATTATTCGGGCGCCATCTACGCCGAGCAGTACGTCGACTTCCTCGACAAGCAGGGCGTCTGCGTCAACAAGCAGACCTACCGCATCGAAACCAATAAAGACCTCATCGCCCAGGAGCGCGCGAAGCCGGCCAAGGAACGCAACTGCCTGTCCAGCGCCGAAGTCTATGCCGACGATTACACCTGGCGCGAGCTGGTGCAGCGCTGGTCGAACAAGGACTTCAGCAACCACGGCGCCATCCAGCCGCCGCCGGACCGGCTGTTCTTCCAGACCTTCGGCTACTTCGGCCCGGTCTCGAACGCGAACTTCGCCGAGGGCCTGCAAGAACTCAAGAAACGCGCGATCGCCGAGAACGTCAGCTACATCGAGACCATGTTCAAGATGGCGCCGGCCGTCGCCAACGCCGACTTCGACGCGCGCGCCTGGCAGCTGGTGAACGACGACGCGGCCCTGAAGACCGAACTGAACACCTGGATGGAAACCCTGGCGCGCGACCCGGCCTTCAACAAGACCCTGGGCGACTTCGTGGCCAGGATCGACGAGGCCGCGCAGGGCATCGACGACGAGCGCTTCACCATGCGCTACCAGACCTACGTGCTGCGCCTGCTGAACCCGTCGCAGGTGTTTTCCTCGATGGTCGCCGCCTTCAAGGCGGCCTCCACGAACGGCAAGATCGTCGGCGTCAACATCGTCGGCCAGGAAAGCACGGCCGTCTCGATGCGCGACTACACCCTGCACATGAAGATGTTCCGCTTCCTGAAGTCGGTGTATCCGAACGTGAAAGTGGCCATGCACGCCGGCGAGCTGGCGCTGGGCGACGTGCCGCCGGAAGGCCTGAAGTTCCACATCGACGAAGCGCTGGTGCTGGCGCATGCCGACCGCATCGGCCACGGCATCGACCTGGCCCACGAATCGAACGCGCTGCGGATCCTGGAAAAGATGCGGGCGGACGACGTGCCGGTGGAGATCAACCTCACCTCGAACGAGTTCATCAACGGGGTGAAGGACGAACACCACCCGGTCACGCTGTACCGCAAGTATGGCGTTCCGTATGTGATCTCGACCGACGATGCCGGCGTCACCCGCCACACGCTCAGCAATGAGTACGTGCTGTTTGCCAGCCGCTACAAGCCGGACTATGCGGAGATGAAGAAGGCGTCGTACAACAGCATCCGCTACGCCTTCCTGAGCCCGGCCGAGAAGACGCGCCTGACGCGCCAGCTCGACGCGCGCTTTGCCAGCTTCGAGGCCGGGATGGCCGGACTGGCAAAAACCGTTGTGCCAGCGCGACGCACGGGCAGCAAATAAAAACCAAATAAGTTTGTTTGGTAACGGCAGCGCAAGGCTGCCGTTTTTGCAAGTGCACCATGCCTTGCACTGTCCTGGAGCGGACAAATGTTGGTGCGCCACTAAGTTTTGTGGCCCCGTCGCCACAGATTTACGGGGCTAGCTCTACGTTTCCCGAAAAAGCTTATCTAAATATTTCAGTAAAGAATGCCTTCCGTATAATCGCGCCTTGTGATTTTGCGCGAGAAAGTGCGTTGCGGTGCACAAGATGCACGTTTTTTGGGCGATTAAGACGCCCAGCCTCTCAATGGCTAAGTAAAAACGTATTTGTCTGGCCGGTAGTGCTCATGCATATTTGTTGTTGTTAGTAAATATGCTTGCAGTTTTTTCAAGGGCGACGTGTAACAGGGATGACATTTTTCCTGTCTACAATCGCCCGGTCCTACGGAAGGCCGGCTGTGCCGCTGCGTGTTCGCAGCAACCAGGGTTGCAGTACTTGTAAAGAGGGACATCCTTGGATGTCCAAATAACTATTAAGTCTATTTTGGGGTTTTAACAATGATCACTCACAAACAGATCCGGCTCACCAAGCTGGCCCTGGCTTTGTCGATTGCGTTGTCGGCTGCGCCGACCTTCGCACAGAACACCACTTCCGCCATTGGCGGCCGCGTCGCTGGTGCGGACGGCAAGCCGGTGGTTGGCGCTCAGGTGTCGATCCAACACGTCGAGTCGGGTTCTGTCAGCAACGTCGCTACCGACGCTGACGGCCGTTACGTCGCCCGCGGCCTGCGCGTCGGCGGTCCGTACACGATCATTTACACCAAGGACGGCATCTCGGAAAAACGCGAGAACGTCTTCATCGAGCTGGCCGAAACCGCAGCGATCGATGCGACCCTGGGCCAGGCGATGCAGACCGTCACCGTGACCGGTTCGGCGAACCGCTCGGAACGCTTCAACCGCACCACCATGGGCGCGGTCACCACCATCGGCGCCACCGAACTGGCAACCCAGTCCTCGCTGCAGCGTAACCTGCAGGACTACGCCCGTATCGACCCGCGCGTCTCGCAGAACGACAAGGAACGCGGCGAAATGTCCGTCGCTGGCCAGAACTCGCGCTTCAATACCGTCACCGTCGATGGCGTGGCCATCAACGACACCTTCGGCCTCGAGCCGAACGGCAGCCCGACCGCACGCCAGGCGATCTCGATCGAAGCGATCCAGTCGGTGCAGGTCAACGTCGCCAACTACGACGTGACCCAGAAAGGCTACACCGGCGCCAACATCAACGCCGTCACCAAGTCGGGCACCAACACCTGGAAGGGCGGCGTCTACTACGTGTGGCGTAACGACCGCTTCGTCGGCGAACGCTACAACAACGTCACCGACACCTACAGCGACGCACCGAAGTTCAAGGAAACGACCAAAGGCGTGTGGGCTTCCGGCGCCCTGATCGAAGACAAGCTCTTCATCTACGCCCTGACCGAGAAATCGGAAAGCAGCCGCGCCAGCCCTGACTTCAACATCATCGGCAGCGGCGCCGGCACCATCGTGCCGATCACCTCCGCATCGGTCTCGGCCGCCCAGCAGATCGCGCGCGACCGCTACGGCCTGGAAATCGGCGGCCTGAACGTGCCAGCCGGTTCGAAGATGGAATCGGAAGAGAAGCTGGTCAAGATCGACTGGAACATCAGCGATAACCACCGCGCTAACTTCCGCTACGGTAAGACCACCCAGTCGGAACCGGTGTTCCCATCGTTCGCACGTGATGCCGTGACCCTGGACTCGATGTTCTACAGCAACGAGAAGAGCATCGAAACCGCCGTGGCCCAGGTCTTCTCGGACTGGACCCCGACCCTGTCGACCGAGTTCCGCGTCTCGCTGCGCGACTACGATTCGGTGCCGCAGAACAGCTCGCGCATGCCATCGATCCGCCTGCAGTTCAGCGGCGCGCTGCCTGCCGGCACCCCGGCTGGCACCCAGAACACGACCCGTGACCTGAACTTTGGTACCGAGTACGCACGCCAGCTGAACATCCTCGGCACCAAGACCATGGATTACTACGGCGGTGCCAACTGGATCGTGGGCGACCACGAAATCAAGGGCGGCTTCGACTACAGCACCAACAAGATCTACAACGCCTACCTGCAGAACGTGTTCGGCAGCTACACCTTCGCTTGCGACGACACCCTGAACCCTGGCGTCTGCGCCAACGGTACCGCGGCGCAGATCGAAGCGGCAGTCCTGGGCAACTTCCGTAACGGCACCCCGACCTCGTACACCGTGCAGATTCCTGCAGCCGGCCGCACGCTGGCCGACGGTATCTCGGCGTTCACGATGAAGAACACGGGCCTGTTCCTGCAAGACACCTGGACCGTCAACAAGAACCTGACCCTGACCTACGGCGTCCGCGTCGACGAAACCGGCATCGGCAGCAAGCCGCTGGCCAACGCCGCCGTGGCAGCACCTGTCATCGCCGGCAACGTCGCGACCGGCCGCGCCCAGACCGGCGGCTTCGGCTACGACAACACCGTCACCCCTGACGGCAAGAAACTGTGGCAGCCACGCGTCGGCTTCAACTACAAGTTCGATACCGCCCGCTCGATGCAAATCCGCGGTGGCGCCGGCCTGTTCCAGGGCGCAGCCGCTTCGGTCTGGATGTCGAACCCGTTCTCGAACCCAGGCGTCTCGACCAACACGATCAGCTGCGCGACGAATGGTACCCGCTGCCCGACCACCGCGTTCTTCAGCCCGAACCCGGATGCTCAGCCGACCAACATCGCCGGCAGCACGCCGCTCGCCAACGTCGACATCCTCGACCCGGGCCTGCGCCAGCCATCGATCTGGAAAGCCAACCTGGCGTTCGACACCGAACTGCCATGGTACGGCCTGGTGTTTGGTGCTGAGTTCTTGTACACCAACAACAAGGACGGCATCTACTACCAGCACCTGAACCTGGGTGAGTCGACCCGCACCGCCGCAACCGACGGCCGCCAGCTGTACTGGAACCCGGCAGCCCTGACGCAATCGTGCTACCGCGCGAACGCGGCCGGCACCTCGCTGACCACCACCAGCGGCTGCACGCAAGCCAAGTTCCTGCGTAACCGTTCGTACGGTAACGTCCTGGTCGCCAAGAACACCGGCGAAGGCGAAGGCAAGCTGGTCACCGTCTCGCTGTCGAAGCCACTGACCAAGGGCTTCGGCTGGTCGATGGCCTATACCCACACGAACGCGACGGAAGTCTCGCCGCTGTCGTCGTCGGTGGCGAACTCGGTCTTCAACTCGCGTTCGGTGTTCAACCCGAACGAAGAAGTGGCATCGAACTCGAACACCCTGGCAAAGCACCGCCTGAACGCGCTGGCCAACTTCCAGCGCAAGTTCTTCGGTTCGTACAACACCCGCCTCGGTGTGTTCTACGAAGCACGTTCGGGCAAGCCTTACAGCTGGACCTACAAGAACGACCTGAATGGCGACGGCCTGGTTGGCAACGACCTGATGTACATCCCGTCGGCCTTCGGTTCGGGTGAAGTCGTGTTCCTGGGCGATACCGCCACCAGCCACACCAACGAGCAGCGTTTCTGGGACATCGTCAACGGCAACAAAGCCCTGCGTGAAGCAGCTGGCGGTGTCGTCGGCCGTAACAAGAGCTTCTCGGACTGGACCAACGTTGTCGACATGCGTATCAGCCAGGAAATCCCAGGCATCTTCGCTCGCAACAAAGCTGTGTTCACCCTGGACTTCTTCAACGTCGGCAACCTGCTGAACAAGAAATGGGGCCACACCGAAGAGCCATCGTTCTCGTCGGGCGGCGGCACCGTGCGCGGCTTCGTGGACTACGCTGGCCTGGACAACCAGGGCCGTTACGTCTACTTCGTCCGCAACAAGGCCGACGACCTGATCGTCAAGCAGACCAAGAACGAATCGCAGTGGGCAATCCAGGCAACCGTCAAGTACGAATTCTAAGTTCCTGAATTCAGCCTGACAGCTTGAAACGGCCGGTGGAAACACCGGCCGTTTTTTCGTTTACGTGAAGGGGCAGGGCGGCTGTAAGGATTTCGCCGCCTGCCTCTACGTGCAATAATCCGGCTCGCCCCGCGAGGGCATCCGTCTTCATCGTCAAAGGTAACTTCATGATCGCTTCCCCGCGCGTCCGCGCCGTCCTTTCCACCCTGGTGCTGGCCCTCGCCGCCGCCGGCTGCGCCACGGCGCCGCGCGAACCGGTCACCTTGAACCTGGTGGCAATCAACGATTTCCACGGCAACCTCGAGCCGAGCAAGTACACCTGGACGAACGCTGCAGGCAAGAGCGAGACCCTGCAAGCCGGCGGCATCGCGACCCTGAGCGGGGCGCTGGCCGCGTGGCGGCAGGAAGACCAGGACCTGCTGTTCATCGGCGCCGGCGACCTGATCGGCGCCAGCCCGGCGCTGTCGTCGATGTGGGCCGACGAGCCGAGCATCGAAGCGATGAACATGATGGGCCTGCGTATGAGCTCGGTGGGCAACCACGAATTCGACCAGGGCCGCAAGGAACTGCTGCGCCAGCAGCATGGCGGCTGCGATTCGCCGCGCCCGAACAAGGCCTGCAAGCTCGCGCCCGATTTCAAGGGTGCGCGCTTCACCTACCTCGCCGCCAACGTGCTCGACAAGGCCACGGGCAAGCCCTTCATGCCGGCCTACCGCATCGAGACCGTCAAGGGCATCAAGGTCGGCGTCGTCGGCGTGGTGCTGCAGGGCACGGCATCGGTGGCGGTGAGCTCGGCCATTGCCGGCCTCGACTTCATTGGCGAAGCCGAGGCCATCAACCGCGCGCTGCCGCAGATGCGCGCCGAGGGCGCCCAGGTGATCCTGGCCCTGGTGCACGAAGGCGGCCGCACCGACGAGTCGCCGCAGCAGCAGGATTGCAAGGGCTTGACGGGCGGCGTGGTCGACATCGTCAAGCAACTCGACCCGGCGATCCGCCTGGTGATTACCGGCCACTCGCACCAGGGTTATCTGTGCAAGGTCGATGGCCGCGTCGTGACGCAAGCCGATGCCGCCGGCCACCTGCTGTCGCGCATTGCCCTGAAGGTCGATCCGGCCAGCGGCGCGATCGCCGATATCGATGTGCGCAATGTCGTCATGGACCCGAGCAAGTTCACGGCCGATCCGGCGGTCAGCGCCTACCTGGCGGGCGTGAAGGAACGCAGCCGTGCCTTGCTGGCGCGTCCGCTGGGCAAGCTCGGCAGCGCGGTCGTGGCGCGCAAGAGCAATGACGCCGGCGAAGCGCCGCTGGGCAATTTGATCGCGGACGCCATCGTCGCCGCCACCCGCGCCCAGGGCGTGCAGATCGGCTTCATGAATACCGGCGGCATCCGCAAGGACCTGGAGACAAGTGACGGCCAGGTTGCTACCTTCGGCAACGCCCAGGCCGTGCTGCCTTTCGGGAATACCCTGGTGGTGATGGACCTGAGCGGCGCCCAGCTGCGCCGCGTGCTGGAGCAGCAGTGGGACCGTCCGAACGCCTCCGGCGCCACCATCCTGCAGGTATCGCAAGGCTTCAGCTACCGCTGGGACGCGAAGCGCCCGGTGGGCAGCCGCGTCGTGCCCGGCAGCCTGAAGCTGAATGGCGTGGCGGTCGAGGACGGCAAGACCTACCGCGTGGTCGCCAACAATTTCCTGGCCGAAGGCGGCGACAATATTCCGGAATTTGCCAAAGGCACGAACCGCGTGGACACCCAGCTGATCGACCTCGACGCCCTGAGCGACTACATCGCCAGGAACCCGGGCGCCGGCGCGCCTGCCACCGGCATGGCCTCGGCCGTGCGCATCGACAAGGCCGCTGCGGCGAACTGACCATGGACCAGCAATCGATCATCATCCTCGCCGTTGCGCTGGCCGTGATCGGCATCACCGTGGTCAAGCGGGTGCTGCTGAAATCCTCGCTATCGCCAGGGCGGCGCGCCCTGATGCTGGGGGCGCTGGCCGCGGCCATCATGGCCGTCATGTCGCTCGTGCTGTCGCTGCAACAATAAAGTCTTAACTTCAAGGAACACCATGAAAAAACTGGCATGTGTACTGGCGCTGGCAAGCGCCTTCGTCTCGCTCGACGCGGCCGCCTGGGGCGGCGACGGCCACCGCGCGGTGGGCGCGATCGCCGACCGCCTGCTGAAGGGAACGAACGCCGAGAAGCAGATCGCTGCCTTGCTGCTGCCGGGCGAGACCCTGCAGTCGATCGCCAACTGGCCGGACTGCGTGAAAGGCACGTATTGCGGCCCGCAAACGCCGGAAATGGTCGCCTACACCAGCGCCAACCCGCAGCACAGCGAGTACCACTACACCGACGTGCCGTTCCAGCTCGCGCACTACCACGACCACGGCGTCGGCACGAGCGAGCACGACATCGTGCAGACGCTCAAGCAAGCCATCGCCGTGCTGCAAGGTAAAACCGACCCGGCCCTGAACCCGCACCAGTTCACCAAGCGCCAGGCCCTGATTTTGCTGACCCACATGGTCGGCGACATCCACCAGCCGCTGCACGTGGGCGCGGCCTTTGTCAGCAAGGACGGCAAGTTCGTGGTGCCGACCACGCCTGCCGAGGTGGACGAGGCCGCGATCTTCGATTCGCGCGGCGGCAACAACCTGCTGCTCGACGACGCACGCCTGACCCGGCTGAGCGATGCCGTGATTCCGCCGGGCGAACCGAAGCCGATCAAGGAAGGCGTGCCAAAGGCGCTCACCAAACCCTTCCACTCCTATTGGGACAGCACCACGGTCGACTACGCCTTCCGCCGCATCCGCACCAGGACCCCGGACGCGTTCGCCGACGCGGCCATCGCCGGCCAGCCCGCCATCGGCGCCAACAGCGGCGACCTGGCCACCTGGCCCTACCAGTGGGCCGACGACAGCCTGGTCGCCTCGAAGCGCGCCTACGCCGACGTCGTGCCGGGCAAGCTCGTGCCCCAGACCAGCAAGAAGGGCGAGACCTACTACACCTTCACCCTCGACGTGCCCGACAACTACCCGGTGCCGAGCTCGCAGCTGGCCAAGGAACAGCTGATCAAGGGCGGCTACAAGCTGGCCGAAGTGCTGAAGGCGATTTACGGTTGATGGATTGATCGTTGATGTATCGAAAAAAGCCGCAGCCGAAACGCTGCGGCTTTTTTATATGTTCTGCCAGCGCCCATGAACACGAGCGCGAACGGTCATGCCGATCCTGCTGCTAGAATTGCAACTCCTTGCCCCGGCTCCTGGCCCCATCCCATGAACACGCTCCTGCCCGCCATCACTGGCCTGCTCTGCTCCCTGAGCGCCTCCGCCCAGATCATCGACTCGGCGGCCTCGCCCAGCGAACCCCCAGGCCGCCCCTTGTGGGAACTCGGCGTCGGCCTCGGCGCCGTCAGCACGCCTGCCTACCCGGGCGCCGCCGACCGTGAAACCCGTGCGCTGGCAATCCCGACCGTCATCTACCGCGGCAAGATCTTCCGGGCCGACCAGTCCGGCATCGGTGCGCGCGTGTTCCGCAGCGAGAACGCCGAACTCGACATCGGCCTGGCCGCATCGCTGCCGGCCAAGTCGGACGACGTGGCAGCCCGCGCCGGCATGCCCGATCTCGGCGCATTGGGCGAATTCGGTCCGCGCCTCAAATTGCGGCTGGCGCGCTTCGACGCCTACAGCGGCCTGCGCGCCGAATTGCCGCTGCGCGCGGTGTTCGAGGTGCGCGGCGGCGTGCGCCACCAGGGCTACACCTTCGAGCCGCGCCTGGTGTACGAACGCCGCACGGCCGACGGCAAATGGATGTTCGACACCCAGCTGTCCACGGTCGTCGGCGACGGCAAGATCAACCGTTACTTCTACGAAGTGGCGCCGCGATACGCCAACGCGAGCCGCCCAGCCTATGCCGCCAAGTCCGGCCTGATCCTGGTGCGCCTCGGCGCCTTTGCGGCGCGCCAGGTGAATCCCGACCTGCGCGTGTTCGGCTTCGTGCGCGCCGAGAACTACGGCGTCGGCGCCAACGACGACAGCCCGCTGCACCGCAAGGACAGCGGCGTGTCGGCCGGCATCGGCCTATCGTGGACGCTGTGGCGTTCGACCAGCCTGGCGCGCGACTGATCAGGGCCTGGCCTTGTCCGGCCACAAACCACAACGCCCGCCCACGCGGAAGATGAGCTGTTCGCCCTCCACACAAGGAAACGAAAATGCTCATCCGCAATGCCTGTCTTTGCCTGGCCGGCAGCCTGCTCGCGCTCAGCGCGCTGGCCGCCACGGTCAACCCCTACGCCGACCATAACGGCACGCTGCCGCCCGCCGACTACACCGGACCGCTCTTCAAGCTCAGCTACAACTACCCCTCGGGCTTGCCGGCGCCCTGGATGCCCTGGCGCGTGGCGATCGGCGACAAGGCCATCACGCCCGCCACGGCCCCGGACTACACGCAGGCCTTGAAGGATGCCGTCGCGCGCGACATGGCCACGCTGCTGGCCGACTACGAGGACTGGAACGCGGCCAAGCGCGGCTGGTACAACGATCCCTGGCTGGGCGCCCAGCGCGAACCCGTGCACGGCATGCTGGTGGGGATCGAAAAGGTCGACAACACGCTGTTCCCGAAAAGCGGCCTGGCCAAGCCCTTCACGACTTATGTGCTGACCTACTACAACCGCACCGCGGCCCAGACCCTGGGCAAGATCTGGGGCCGGAATCCCACCGCGCCGGTGCTGGAAGGCGGCGCGACCCAGTACGCCGAGGGCTCGATCACAGTGAAACTGGCCTTTACCACGGCCGACCCGGCCACCTGGCCGGCGATGGAAGGCGCGCTGGACTGGCCGATGATGATGACGGCCAACGCCACCACCGGCCGCAACGACAAGCCCAAGCTCGACAAGGCCTGGCTGATGCAGGTCGACATCGTGGTGAAGGACACCCAGTCGGCGCCCCAGACCGGCTGGGTGTTCACGACCCTGGTCTACGACAAGGACACGCGCCCCGGCAGCGCCGGTGTGTGGGACCAGATGGTGCCGCTCGGCGCCCAGTGGGGCAACGACCCGCAGGCGAACAGCGCGCTGCACGCCGGCGCGCCGCTGCAGGAAACCTGGGTCAATCCGAACGCGCCGCTGTACGCCACCGAAACCCTGGGTTGGGGCGGACGCCTGTCGGGGCCGAACGACCACGCGCTGAACGATATCTCGGTGGCCGGGGAGGGCGGCCGGGTGCTCACCCGCAACGCCGCGAATTCCTCTTGCCTCAGCTGCCACGGCGCCGCCCAGTGGAATGCGGCCAATCCCAAGCAGGGCATGGCTTCGTTCTTCATGCCCCTGACGGCGCCGGGTGCGGACGCGGCCGCCGACGCCGGCGCGCCGTATTTGAATTCGCCGGCGCCGGGGTCCGCCGAATGGCTGCGCTGGTTCCAGAACCGCAGCGGCAATGTGCCGATGGACGCCGGCAGCATTCCCGCCGACTACGACCTGGCGCTGACCTTCCGCGTGCTGCCGGCCTGGCACACGGCGATGACGGGGAAAGAACACGCGCTGCGCAAGATCGATGCATCAGGGCGGTAGCGTGGACGGCGGAGCCGCCTTTCGTGGTCCGGTCCACCCAACGGCCTGGATGCCGCGTAAAGTTTGCATGGTGCCGGCGTAACAGCAGGACAACAATAAAAAAGGCGGCCATCCGGCCGCCTTCCCCATTCGCATCAAGCGCAGGTCAGCGCGACTTCACGAACGGCTTGCCCACCGCCTTCGGCGCCACCGACTTGGCCATCAGGCCCGCCAGCACGATCACGGTCACGACATACGGAATCATCTGGATCAGCGAGCCCGGAATGCGGCCCACGACCGGCAAATCGACGCCTTCGATCTGGATCTGCACCGCCGAGAAGAAGCCGAACATCAGGCAGCCGAGCACGGTCTGCAGCGGACGCCAGTTGCCGAACACGAGTGCCGTCAGGGCCAGGTAGCCGGCGCCGGCCGACATGTCGCGCAGGAAGAAACCACTCTGCACGATCGACAGGTAGGCGCCCGAGAACGAGCACAGCACGCCGGCCACCAGCATCGCCAGGTAACGGGTGCGCTCGACCGAGACGCCGGCGGCATCGGCCGCGTGCGGGTTTTCTCCGCAGGCGCGCAGGCGCAGGCCGAAACGGCTGTGGTAGACCACCCAGTGCACCACCGGCAGCAGGATGAAAGCCAGGTAGACCAGCGGCGAATGGCCGCCGAGCAGGCTGTTCCAGATCCAGCCGAGCACCGGCACGCCGGCGACAAGCTCGGCGCCCGGCAGCGTCACGCTGGCCAGGCGCGCCGCGCCCAGGTCCGGCGTGCGGCCGCCCTGCTGGAAGATGTACTGGGCGACGACGAAGGTCAGGCCGCTCATGGCGATGTTGATCGCGATGCCGGCCACCAGCTGGTTGCCCTTTTGCGTGATCGACACGAAGGCCTGGACCATGGCCAGCGCCACCGAGACGGCGATGCCGGCGGCGATGCCGAGCCACGGGTTTTGCGTCGTGTAGCCGACCGCGGCCGAGACAAAGGCCGAGGCGAGGATCTTGCCCTCGAGGCCGATGTCGACGACGCCGCTGCGTTCGGCGAACAGGCCGGCCAGCGCGGCGAACATCAGCACCGGCGCGTTGCGGATCGTCGAGACGACGATATTGGCGATATCAAAGCCTTCCATGGATTACCCCTTGCGTGTTGCGTTGATCAGTTTCAGGAGCGCCGGACCGTAGAGGTTTTCCATTGCGCCGCAGAACAGGATGATCAGGCCCTGGATGAAGATGAAGGTCTCGACCGGGATGTTCGGTTTTTCCAGCGACAAGTCGAAACCGCCCTGGATCAGCGCGCCGAACAGCACCGAGGAGAGGAAGATGCCGACCGGATGCTGGCGGCCCATCAGCGCGATAGCGATGCCGATGAAGCCGGCGCCGGCCGGGAAGTTCAGGCTCAGGTAATGGGTCGAGCCCATGATCGAGTTCACCGAGGCCAGGCCGGCCAGGGCGCCCGAGATCAGCATGGCGACGATGATCATGCGGCTGATGCGCACGCCCGCGTAGTGGGCGGCGTGCTGGTTCAGGCCGGTGGCGCGCAGCTGGTAGCCCCAGGTCGAGCGCGAGACCACCACGCCGTAGATGACCAGGGCGATGATCGCGATCGGGAAGCCGATGTTCAGCGGGGTGTCGCCGAAGAAGGGGAACCAGGTGTTCAGGGTCGGCAGCGCGGCCGACTCGGCGAACACGCGGCTGGCCGGGTTCTGTTCGCCTTCGGGCAGCAGGTACTTCACGATGATGAAGTTCATCAGGCTGGCGGCGATGAAGTTGAACATGATGGTCGTGACCACCACGTGGCTGCCGCGCTTGGCCTGCAGGTAGCCCGGCAGGAAGGCCCACAGGGCGCCGAACACGGCCGCGCCGAGCATGGCCAGCGGGATCATCAGCCAGGGCGACAGCGACGCGTCGAAGGCGAGCACCGCCAGGGTCAGGCCGAGGCCGCCGAAGTACATCTGGCCTTCGGCGCCGATATTGAACAGGCCGGCCTTCATGGCGATCGACACGGCCAGCCCCGTGAACACGAAGGTGCTGGCGTAGAACAGGGTGTAGCCCAGGCCTTCCGGGTTGATCACGGCCGAGTCGACCAGGATCTTCATCGATTCGACCGGGCTTTCGCCGAGCAGGTGGATGACGAGCGCGGCGACCAGCAGCGCCGACAGCAGGTTCAGGAGCGGCAGGACGATGCCTGTCGCCCAGCGTGGCAGTTCGGTGGTTTTCATCTGTTTCATGACTTGTGCATCCCGCCCATCAGGAGGCCGATGCGGGTGGTGTCGAATTCGTCGATAGGGAGTTCGCCGGTAACGCGGCCGCCGGACATGACCACGATGCGGTCGGCCAGGGCGCGCACTTCTTCCAGCTCGGTCGACACCAGCAGGATCGCCACGCCTTCGTCGCGCAGGCGCAGCAACTGGGTGTGGATCGCCTCGATGGTGCCGATGTCGACGCCGCGGGTCGGCTGGCCGACCAGCATCAGTTTCGGCTGGGCCGAGACTTCGCGCGCGATCACGACCTTTTGCTGGTTGCCGCCGGAGAGCAGGCCGATGCGCAGGTCAGGGTTGTTCGGCCGCACGTCGAAGGCTTGCAGCAGGTGCGCGCAGCGCTTGGCGATGGCGTCGAAATCGAACAGGCCCCAGCGGTTTTTCACGCGGCTCTCGTAGCCGAACACCGTGTTCTGCATCACCGAGTAATCCTTGATGACGCCGTCGCGCAGGCGGTCTTCCGGCACGTGGCCGATGCCGAGCTGGCGGAAGGTAGAGGGCAGGCCGTCGGCGTTCGAGCGGCCGGTATACGGAAGAGCCTTGCCTTCGAGCTCGACCTGGCCCGAGGTCGGCAGGCGCATGCCGGCCAGGATTTCCATCAGTTCGCTCTGGCCATTGCCCGACACGCCGGCCAGCGCGACGATTTCACCGGCGCGCACAGACAGGTTGATGTCGGCCAGCAGTTGCACCTTGCTGGCGTCCTGCAACTGCAGGTTGCTGACCTTCAGCACCGGCGCACCCGGATTGAAGGGTTGACGCGGCAGGTTGCCCTCGATCGGACGGCCGACCATCATGCTGGCCAGCTGCTCCTTCGAGGTCTCGCTCGTGGTCACGGCGCCCGCCACGCGGCCGGCGCGCATCACCGTCACCTGGTCGGTGATGTCCATGATCTCGCCCAGCTTGTGGGTGATCAGGATGATGGTCTTGCCCTGGTCCTTGAACAGGCGCAGGATTTCGAACAGGGAGGCGGTTTCCTGGGCGGTCAGGACGGCGGTAGGCTCGTCCAGGATCAGGATGTTGGCGCTGCGGTAGATCTGCTTGAGGATCTCGACGCGCTGCTGGGCGCCCACCGACAGATCGTGGATGGTGGCCAGCGGATCGACATCCAGGCGGTAGCGCGTGCAGATGTCGCGCAGCTTGTTCTCGACGTCCTTGCGTTGTGCAGCCAGCTTGAAGCCGCCCTCGGCGCCCAGCATCACGTTGTCGAGCACGGTCATGTTTTCAACCAGCATGAAGTGCTGGTGGACCATGCCGATGCCGAGATCGATGGCTTCCTGGCTGGTACGGATATTCCGCGCCTGGCCATCGATCAGGAGCTGGCCACTGTCGGCGTGGTAATAGCCGTACAGGATGCTCATGAGGGTGGATTTGCCGGCGCCGTTCTCCCCGATGACGCCATGGATGGACCCCTTGGCGATCGTGAAGCTGACGTCAGCGTTCGCTTGCACCGGCCCGAAGGCCTTGCTGATATTGCGAAATTCTACGGCTGGCTGCATAGCGATCAGTAGTAATGTGGTTACTTAAAAATGAATAATGCATTGAGGTGCGCCTCAATGCATTTAAAAGCGCGCCGGACCGGAAAAACCGGCGCGGCGCGCTCATGAAAACGATGGGAAAATCAGACCGGGCAGCTGCTGCCGGCGCGGTAGTCGATGACCTTGATCTTGCCGCTGATGATGTCGGCTTTCACGCCGTTCACGCGCTTTTCGATTTCCGGGGTGACGACCTTGCGGTTGTCCTTGTCCAGCACCCAGTCGACGCCGCCTTCTTTCAGGCCTTTATAGGTGGTGCCGCCCTTCCAGGTATTGTTCTTGACCTGCATGAAGGCGTCGTAAATCGCCATGTCGACGCGCTTGACCATCGAGGTCAGCATGTTGCCTGGGTGAAGGTAGTTCTGGTTCGAATCGACGCCGATCGCCAGCTTGCCTTTTTCCTTGGCCATTTGCAGGGCGCCCATGCCCGAGCCGCCGGCCACGGCAAACACCACGTCGGCGCCGCGGTCGAATTGCTGGCGTGCCAGCTCGCCGCCCTTGGCCGGGTCGTTCCAGGCCGCGCTGGTGGTGCCGACCATGTTCGACATGATCTCGATCTTTGGCTGCTGCGCCTTGGCGCCCTGGTTATAGCCGCACGAGAAAGCGCGGATCAGCGGGATGTCCATGCCGCCAACGAAACCGATCTTCTTCGACTTGGAGGCCATGGCGGCAGCGACGCCGACCAGGTAGGAGCCTTCCTGTTCCTTGAACATGATCGAGTTCACGTTCGCGCCCGGCGCGATGCTGTCGATCAGGACGAATTTCACCTTAGGGAATTCCTTGGCAACCTTGGCCACGGCCTGGGTCTGCGAGAAGCCGATGGCGGCGATCATGTCGAGCTTCTTGCGCGCGAGGCCGCGCATCACCTGCTCGGCCTGGGTATCGCTGTTGGCCTGGACTTCGATGTAGGGGATGCTCGTTTCTTTCTTGAAGCGCTCGGCGCCTTCGAAAGCGGACTGGTTGAACGACTTGTCGAACTTGCCGCCGGCATCGTAGACGATGCCCAGTTTCGGATTGGCCGCGCTCGCCGAAGCGGCGATGCACAGTGCTGCAATCGTCATGCTGAGTTGCTTGAATTTCATGAAATAGCTCCTGGAATTTCGATATTGTACCCGGCGCAACGGCTGCGTTGGGAAGGGCGGCATAAAGGCACGGCTGTGCACCATGGCACTGTGCTTCGCACAGGACGACGGCAGCACGAATTTTTTACCGTGCGGATTGTGTCAGCCCCGAAGGTTTCATGGGGTTACGATTTGTATCCGGGGCCCTTCCACGGCTGCGCTCGCGCGCGAATGTCGCAGCGTCGCAACAGCAAGGGGAAGGGTAGCCCGGCCATGGGCTGCGTGGCGCCGGGTAGCGGAAATCCTGCGCAGCTCAAGCTGTCAAATATGCATCAGCCCGTGGATGCATGACAAATACGATTTTACTTGGCAATTTATTCGAAGGAAATATAAATGCTGACAACTTTCAGCATCTTTTTCCTTCATGCCACAGTTTCGACAAGTTGCGGGGCGGGCAAAGGCTGGCTGAAGCGCTCGGTAAGGAAGCTGGCGATGCGCGCCTGGGTCGCTTCCAGGTAGGGGATGTTCAGGTGGTCCGAGCCGGGGACGATCTCGTCGGCGATCAGGTTCGCCAGCTTGCCGCACAGCTCGTCGGTATGCGAGTGGGGCACGATGTCGTCGCTTGCCGCGCGCAGTACGCAGGTGGGCACGGTGAGCGAAGGCGCGTACTTGATCGACTCGAAGCGGTGGCGCAGCATGTACTCGATCGGCATGGCGCGGAACTTGCGCTTGGCAATCGCCAGGATCGAATCGTAGGGCGTGACCAGCACCACCGAGTGGGCGGCGCGTTCCTTGGCCACCTGCACGGCGACGCCGGAACCGAGGCTGCGCCCGACCACGGCGATGCGGCGCGCGTCGACCTGGCCGAGGGCGGCCAGCCAGTCGTACAGGGTGCAGCCGTCGTCGATCATCAGGGTTTCGTCGGGGATGCCCTGGGAATTGCCGTAGCCGCGGTAGTTCATCGCCAGCACGGTCATGTTCGGGAACAGATTGCCGGCGTCGCGCACGACCCACGACACTTCCTCGGAGCGGCCGCCGAAGTACAGCACCGCCGGACGCGGACCCGGCACGCGCGGCGTCATCAGCCAGCCGCACAGGCGGGTGCCGTCTTTTGCGCGCAGGACGATCGGACGGGTGCGATGGCCGCTGCTGCGCGGACTGTTGACCTCGGGGACGATGGTCGGGTTGAACACCAGCCGGCGCTGGTTGGCGGCGACCGCTGCCGTCAGGCCCAGCCACAACACGCTGGCGAATCCCGCCATCCCCGCCGCCATTTTTTTCGATGTGTTCATGGCGCCAGTCTACTCGCGCCCGGTGAACTCTTCTGTGCGGCAAGTCGCCATGCACTGCAGCAAATAGCTGAGCTGGCGGAAGAGTGTGTTTTGCGCAACAGCGCAGCCGCTGGCCATGCAAGCGGGGTAAGCCCTCTGGCGACACCGCCTAGCCTAGCGCGCCGGCACCAGTTTCAGCACCATGTTCTGCGACGTGGCCGCGAGCGCGCCCGCCGCCAGCACGGTGAGGCCGCGCGGCGCGTTCAGGCTGCCGGGCAGGGGGCCGAGCACGACATTCTGCGTACCCGGCGTGCCGACCACGGTGCTGACCGCGCCCGAACTGCCGATGCGGCGGATGGCGCCGTTGCCGGTATCGGCCACGAACAGGGTGCCGGCCCCGTCGATGGTCAGCGCGGCGGCGTTGCAGAAGCGCGCACTGGCGCCTGGCCCGTCGGCCGTGCCGCATTGCCCGGCGGCGCCGGCGACCGTGCGCACCTCGCCCGAAGGCGATACTTCGCGGATCGTGGAATTGGCGCTGTCGGCCACGTACAGATAGCCGTCGTCGTCGACCTCGATGTCGCGCGGCTCGCAGAAGCGCGCCGCCGCGCCGCGTCCGTCGGCGCTGCCGCAGGCGCCGGCCACGCCCGCCACCGTGGTCACGGCGTTGTTGCGGTCGATACGGCGGATGGTGTGGTTCATGGTGTCGGCCACGTACAAGTTGCCGTTGCGGTCGAGGGTGATGCCCTGCGGGTTGCAGAAGCGCGCATTGGTGGCGCTGCCATCCTGGCTGCCGCACTGGCCGGCCGCGCCGGCGAGGGTGGTGACGGCGCCGCCCGCGCTCACCTGGCGGATGGTCGAGTTGCCGCTGTCGGTGACGTACAGCTTGCCGTCGATGTCGGCCTCCAGCCGGGTGGGGCCGTTGAAGCGCGCCGCGCCGCCGGCGCCGTCGCTGCTGCCGCTGGCGCCGGCGCTGCCGGCCAGGGTGACGGCCACGCCCTGCTGCGAGACCTTGCGGATGGTGCCGCTCGCGCGTTCGGCCACGTACAAATTGCCGTCGGGGCCGAGCACGATGCCCTCGGGCGCATCGAAGCGTGCCGCCGAGCCGGAGCCGTCGAGCGAACCGCCGCAGGTGGGACACAGGCCGCCGGCGATCAGGAAGATGCCCGGGTCGGACGCCGTGCCGCCGCCCGGCCAGTCGGGATGGTAGGGATCATCGTGGTCGTAGTCGTCATCGTAGTCGACGTAGCCGAAGCCGAGCGAAACGCCGCCGCCGCACGCGGCGAGGGAAGCCGACAGCAGCAGCGCCCCGATGCGCAGGCCTGTGTGACGAAGCAGGCGCAGCAGGGAAGAGAGAACGTTCGCGGACATGGGATCTCCTTTGGGCTGGACGTCGGCGGCATGCCGTGCGTGACCGTATCGAGATTAGTGAGGCGGAGCGTTGCAAGTATGAGCGCGATCAAGCGTGCGCGGGTGCACGGCAGAACAGCGTGGCGGCCTGCAGCTGCGTTACTATGCTCCGTACTACCCAATAACGATCCATCGACATTCGGAGTCACCGTGCACTATCTGCTCATCTACGATCTTGCTCCCGATTACCTCGAACGCCGCGCCGAGTTTCGCAACGAACACCTGCGCCTGGCCTGGGAGGCGCAGGAGCGCGGCGAGATGGTGCTGGCCGGCGCCCTCGACGAACCGGCCGACCGCGCGATGCTCCTGTTCGACGTCGACAGCCCGCAGGTGCCGCAGCTGTTCGCCGCCAAGGATCCCTATGTCACGAACGGCCTGGTACGCGCCTTCCACGTGCGGCGCTGGAATACCGTGGTGGGCGACCTGGCCGGCAATCCGGTGCGGCCCGACTGATCGCGCGTTCCGCGCATTTTCCCGAGAATTCTCCAGCGCATGCGGCCTTACTAAGCGCGTATCCCATCGGTTAAACTCATCCGGCTAACAATTACAAGCCGGAGACGATGTTGCAAACCGCTGTCAACCTGTGGCCGCTGCTGGGCGTGGCCGTCATCGCCGCCGGCTTCCTGCTGCGCGCCAATCCCGTGCTGGTCGTGGTCGCGGCCTGCGGCGTCACCGGCGCCGCCGCCGCCATGCCCTTCATGCACCTGCTCGAATCGCTGGGCACGGCCTTCGTCAAGACCCGTAACCTGCCGCTGGTGTTGCTGCTGCCGCTGGCAGCCGTCGGCCTGCTCGAACGCTTTGGCCTGAAGGAGCATGCCATGGCCAGCATCGCGAAGATCCGCTCGGCCACGGCGGGACGCCTGCTGATCGTCTACCTGTTCCTGCGCGAGACCACGGCCGCCGCCGGCCTCACCAGCCTGGGCGGCCAGCCGTCGATGGTGCGTCCGCTGGTGGCGCCCCTGGCCGAGGGCGCGGCCGAGGCGCGCAACGGCAGCCTGTCGGACAAGCTGCGCTACCGCATCCGCGCCATGGCCGCCGCCACCGACAACGTCGGCCTGTTCTTCGGCGAAGACATCTTTGTCGCCTTTGGCGCCATCGTGCTGATGCAGACCATCCTGCGCGGCGAGGGCATCGAGGTCGATCCGCTGCACATGGCGCTATGGGGCATCCCGACCGCCGTCTGCGCCTTCGTGATCCATAGCTGGAACCTGCACCGCCTGGACGCCGCGATCCGCCGCGAAGGAGCGGGCAAGTGATTTTTTCGCTGGCGTTCCTTTACCTGCTGGTCGGCCTGCTGCTGGGCACCGTCGCACTATTGACCCTGCTCGACAAAGCGCACCCGCGCCGCTTCACCAGCGCGCTGTTCTGGGGGCTGTACGCATTCATCTACCTGGCCGGAGACCATATCCCGGCCGCCGCGGCCGGCGCCATCATGATCGCGATGGCGCTGCTGGCCGGCTGCGGCCTGGTGCGCCAGGGCAAGCACGGCACGCTCGATGCATCGACCCGCCGCGCCAGCGCCGCGCGCCTGGGGAACAAGCTGTTCCTGCCGGCGCTGGTGATCCCGGTCGTGACCGTGCTCGGCGCGACCTTGTTGAAAGACGCCCGCATCGGCGACTGGCTGCTGTTCGACCCGGCCCACCTGACGCTGGCCAGCCTCGGCCTGGGCTCGCTACTGGCTATCGGCGCCGCGTGCTGGCTCACAAAAGCGACCCCGGTGCAGGGCGTGCGCGAGGCGCGGCGCCTGGTCGACGCGATGAGCTGGGCGGTGACGCTGCCGCACATGCTGGCCGTGCTGGGATTGCTGTTCACCGAGGCCGGCGTCGGCAAGGCGGTGGCGCAGGTGAGCACGGGCTGGTTCGATGCCGATTCGCGCTTTGCCGCCGTGGCGCTCTACTGTATTGCCATGGCTGTGTTTACGATTATCATGGGTAATGGCTTCGCCGCTTTTCCGGTGATTGCCGGCGGCATCGGCATCCCGGTGCTGGTCAAGGTGCATGGCGCCGATCCGGCCATCATGGCGGCCATCGGCATGTTCAGCGCCTATTGCGGGACCCTGATGACCCCGATGGCGGCGAACTTCAATATCGTCCCCGCCGCGCTGCTGGAGCTGCCTGACAAGAACGCGGTGATCAAGGCCCAGATACCGACCGCGCTGCCGCTGCTGGCGGCGAATATCCTCCTGCTGTACTTCCTGATGCATCGCTGACTTGCAAAGAAAGGATGGAACAACGATGAAAAAGACTGTCCTCCTGACCGGTTTCGAGCCCTTCAATGGCGCTACCGTCAATCCCGCCTGGGAAGCGGTGCGCGCGCTCAAGGGCTGGAGCGGCGACGATTTCCTGATCGAGGTGCTGCAGCTGCCCTGCGTGTTCGGCTTCGCCAACCGGGTGCTGGCCGGCGCCATCGAAGAGATCAAGCCGCATGTGGTGATTGCCGTCGGCCAGGCCGGCGGGCGCGCCGACCTGACTGTGGAACGCGTGGCGATCAATGTCGACGATGCGCCGATCGTCGACAACGACCAGCAGCAGCCGGTCGACGCGCCGATTGCCGCCGGCGGCCCCGCCGCCTATTTCGCGAGCCTGCCGATCAAGGCCATCGTCGCCGAGATGCGCGCACGCGGCTTGAAAGCGGCGGTATCGCAGACGGCCGGCACCTTCGTGTGCAACCACGTGTTCTATGGGCTGATGCACAGCATCGCCGGCAGCGCCATCCGCGGCGGCTTCATCCACGTGCCCTACTTGCCCGAGCAGGCGGCGGCGTTTGCCGGGGCGCCGGGGATGGCGCTGGAGGAGATTATCGAGGGACTGCGCGCGGCGGTGGAGGTGGCGGTGCGGGGTGGTGATTCAGAGGCGACGCTAATGGGTGGAGCGACGCACTGATTATTCAGGCGTGGGATTCAGGATCTTCATGAACGCCCGCACCACCGGCGCATCGTCCTGGCTGGTGGTCGTGGTGATGTACAGGTTCGCCGACGGCGCATCCGTGCGGATCGGTAAAAAGGCCACGCCCGGCCAGCCGATGCGGCTGGTGGTTTGCGGCATCAGGGCCACGCCCAGGCGCGCGCCGACCATCGCCAGCAGCGTTTGCGGCTCGGCCGCTTCCTGGAAGATCGCCGGCTGGAAGCCCGCGTTCACGCAGCACTGGATCAAATAACGCGGTTCGGCCGACTGGTTCAGGTGCAGGGTCAGCATCGGTTCCTGGGCGATGTCGCGCAGCTCGATCGCTTCCTCGCGCGCCAGCGGGTGTTCCTTGTGTACGGCCACGCAGAAGTTCTCGCGGAAGTACAGCTGCTGGCGCAGGTTGGCCGCCTTCAGTTCCTCGTCGTCGAGGCGCGGCTCGCGCCAGAAGCCGACATCGATCTGCTTCGAGCGCAGCGCTTCCAGTTGCTGGTCGGGCCCGAGTTCGTGCAGGGTCCAGGTCACGCGCGGGAACTCGGTCTGGAAGCGCTCCAGCAGGCTCGGGATCGGGCCCCACATCGCCGAGCCGACGATGCCCACGCGCAGGCGCCCGACTTCGCCGCGGTCGATCTGGCGGATGGTGTCGATCGTCATGCGCATCCGGCCCAGCAGTTCGGAGGCCTCCGCCATCAGCGCCTTGCCGGCCACGGTCAGCTCGAAGCTGCGCGTGGTGCGCGCAAACAGGCGCACGCCGAGTTCGGCCTCGAGCTTCATGATCTGCTGCGACAGCGGCGGCTGCGAAATGTGCAGGCGCTCGGCGGCGCGGCTGAAGCTCTTTTCCTCGGCCACGGCCAGGAAGTACTTCAGCTGTTTCAGGTCGATCGACATGAACGCCGCTTAAGCGTTGCCGCTCAAGGCCACGGCCAGGCGCGCGCCGGCCAGGGCGTTGTGCTTGACCAGCGCGATGTTGGTCACCAGGCTGCGCCCTTCGGTGAGCTCCTTGATGCGCGCCAGCAGGAAGGGCGTCACCAGCTTGCCGGCCACGCCTTGCCCTTCGGCCTCGCGCAGCGCCTGCCCGGTGATGCGGTCGATCTCTTCCTTCGGCATCGCCGACGCTTCCGGCACCGGGTTGCCGACCACCACGCCGCCATCCAGGCCGAGCTGCCACTTGGTGCGGATGAAGGCTGCCTGCGCTTCCGGCGTATCCAACTGGAAGTCGGCCTTGAAGCCGCTCTCGCGCGTGAAGAAGGCCGGGAAGCCGGGCTGGCCGACGCTCACCACCGGCACGCCGTGGGTTTCCAGGTATTCCAGGGTCAGGCCGATATCGAGGATGGATTTGACGCCGGCGCAGACCACGGCCACGTTCGTGTTGGCCAGTTCCTGCAAGTCGGCGGAGATGTCGAAGCTGGTCTCGGCGCCGCGGTGCACGCCGCCGATGCCGCCGGTGACGAACACCTCGATGCCGGCCAGCTGGGCGCAGATCATGGTCGCGGCCACGGTGGTGGCGCCGAGCAGCTTCTGCGACAGCACGTAGGCCAGGTCGCGCCGGCTCACCTTGATCGCATCCTGCGCGGTGCCGAGGCGTTCGAGCTGCTCGTCGTTCAGGCCGATGCAGATCTTGCCGTCGATGATGGCGATGGTGGCCGGCACGGCGCCGGCGTCGCGGATGATCTGCTCGACTTCGCGCGCGGTCTGCACGTTCTGCGGGTAGGGCATGCCGTGCGAGATGATGGTCGACTCGAGGGCGACCACAGGCAGGCCGGCGTTGCGCGCGGCCGCGACTTCGGGGGAGAACAGCAGGAAGGAGTGCATGGTAAAGCCTTAATCAAGTTATAGCGCTAGGTTTTGTTACGCGCTAATCAGGGCGCCGAACGTATCGGGGGCCAGTTGCGGGCAAACGGTCTGGCGGCACTCGACGGTCATGGCCGACAGCTGCAGGCCGCGGCGGCAGGCCAGGGCCAGGTCGGCGCCGCCGCCGTGCAGCGACAGCACCAGGGCGGCGGCAAAGGCGTCGCCGGCGCCGGTGACGTCGACCACGTCGGCCGGCGGCGCGTCGAGGCGCTCGGCGCCGCCGCCCGGCACGGTGAACAGCACGCCGCGCGCGCCGAGCGTGACCACCACGTCTTCGGCGCCCTGCGCCTGGACTTCGCGGCAGGCGGCGGCGATGCCGGCGTCGCTGGTGAGCGCACGGCCGACGCGGGCGGCGAGTTCGCCTTCGTTCAGGATCAGCAGGCGCACGCCCACCAGCGACGCCGGCAGGCGGTTCATCTTCGGCTCCGACACGGCCACCAGGATCAGCGACACGCTGTCGCGCGCGGCGTCGCGCTGCAGGGCGGCGATGGCGTCATGCGCCAGGTTCAGGTCCGCCACGATCAGCGAGGCGCCGGCGCGCTGCTGCTGGCGGGCGTCGAGGAAGGCCGGGGTGATGCGGTCGTACAGCGCCATGTCGGCCAGCGCGACCACCAGCTGGCCATCGCCGTCGAGCACCGCGGTGTAGGTGCCGCTGCTGGCGTCGTCGAGCTTGAACGCGCCGCGCGTATCGATGCCAACGCTGTCGGCGTGGGCGAGCAGGGCGCGTCCGGACGAATCGTTGCCGATCGCCGTGATCAGGGCCACTTGCGCCCCCATGCGCGCCAGGTTCTCGGCGATGTTGCGGGCCACGCCGCCGAAGGATTCGGCCTGGCTGGCCGGATTCGAGGTGCCCATTGCGAGCCTGCCTTCGGCGCGCAGCTTGCGGTCGAGATTCGCAGCGCCCACGCACAGGATGGGCCGGTGGTCCGGCAGCACATAGGCGCGGCCGAGCAGGCGGCGTTCGCGCACCAGCGTCGCGATGTAGCCGGCCACGGCCGAGCGCGAGAGTCCGAGCTCGGCGGCGAGGTCTTGCTGGGCGATAAAGGGATTGGCTCGGATCAGCTCGTACAACTGTTCTTTCTTGGAGAGTTCAGTCACGGTCGGCACTTTTAAACAATTGTTTATGGATACTAGACAAATGTTTGATTGCGGTCAACACACCGCCGGCTCAATATTGTCTTGTTGGTTAAATTGTATCTGTAAGCCAACATGCGGCGCACATAAATTTACGCGGATTTATTTCCTGCGCATATAAATCCCCAAGAAAAATGGTATTTGCCATACATATCCGGGATAATGCATAGTTAGAATAATTTTTGGCTATGCAGCGCCCCGTCCAGGCGGCGCCGGGCCGCAGCTCCAGTACCCCGCTCGCATATCGCCCGCACGCAGCCTCCTCACCGCTTTTTCAGATCCCACGAAGGAATACCATGTCCAGCAATACCCCATTCGAAGCCGCCGACGTCATCCGTGCCCGCAAGCCGGACTTCGCGCCGCGCGTGGCGATGATCCTCGGTTCCGGCCTCGGCGTGCTGGCCGAGCAGATGACGGACGTTGTCTCGATCAGCTATGCCGACCTGCCGGGCTTCCCGATCAGCACCGTGCACGGCCACGCGGGTGAACTCGTTCTGGGGAACCTGGCCGGCGTGCCGGTGGTCTGCATGAAGGGCCGCGGCCACTTCTACGAAGGCTATGGCGCCCACGTCATGACCTCGGCCGTGCGCACCTTCAAGCTGCTCGGCTGCGAGATGCTGCTGGTGACGAACGCCGCCGGTTCGCTGCGTCCTGAAGTCGACGCCGGCAGCGTCGTGGTCCTGACCGACCACATCAACCTGCTGCCGGGCAGCCCGATGGCCGGCCCGAACGACGACCGCTTCGGCCCGCGCTTCTTCAGCATGGCCAATGCCTACGATGCCGACCTGCGCGCGCTGGTCAAGGAAACCGCGGCAGCGAAGAACATCACCCTGGCCGAAGGCGTGTACCTGGCCGCGCCTGGCCCGAACTTCGAGACCGCCGCCGAAATCCGCGCCTTCAAGACCCTGGGCGCCGACGTGGTCGGCATGTCGGTGGTGCCGGAAGTGATCTCGGCGCGCCACTGCGGCCTGAAAGTGGTGGGCGTCTCGGCCATCACCAACCTGGCCGAGGGCCTGTCGCCGTTCCCGCTGTCGCACGAGCAGACCCTGAAGTACGCGGCCATCGCCGCCAAGGACCTGGTCGCCCTGATCCATTCCTTCACCGAGCGCCTGGGCAGCATTCCACGCGCGGCCGCCAACTAATCCAAGGACACGAGCGAACAATGTCACGCGCATTCATCCTCCTGCTTGACTCCTTCGGCCTGGGCGCGCTGCCCGATGCCGACCAATACGGCGACACCGGCGCCAACACCTTCGGCCACATCGCCGCATGGGCCGCGAAAGAAGGCAAGCCGATGTCGCTGCCGAACCTCGAGCGCCTGGGCCTGGCCGCCGCCGCCCACAAGGCCAGCGGCGAATGGGCCGCCGGCTTCGAGCTGCGCGAGGGCTTCACCGGCGCCTGGGGCGTCGCGCGCGAGCAGTCGACCGGCAAGGACACCCAGAGCGGCCACTGGGAAATCGCCGGCGTGCCGGTGCTGTTCGACTGGGGCTACTTCCCGAAGACCGTGCCGACCTTCCCGCAAGAGCTGACCGACAAGCTGCAGGAATTGACGGGCGTGCCGGGCTGGCTGGGTAACTGCCACGCGTCGGGTACCACCATCATCGACGAGCTGGGCGACGAGCACGTCGCCAGCGGCAAGCCGATCCTGTACACCTCGGCCGACTCGGTGCTGCAGATCGCCGCGCACGAAGAACACTTCGGCCTGGAGCGCCTGTACGCGGTGTGCGAAGCGGCCTACGAGCTGGTCAAGCCCTACAACATCGGCCGCGTGATCGCGCGTCCTTTCCTGGGCGAGAACGGCAAGTACAAGCGCACCAGCAACCGCCACGACTACGCCGTGCCGCCTGCCAGCCCGACCCTGCTCGACCACGTGAAGGACGCCGGCGGCGAAGTCATCGCCCTCGGCAAGATCAGCGACATCTTCGCGGCCCAGGGCGTGACCCGCCTGGTGAAAGGCCCGGACAACATGGCCCTGTTCGACCGCCTGCTGGAAGTGGCGGACGAAGCGCCAGCCAGGTCGCTGAGCTTCGTGAACTTCGTCGACTTCGACATGCACTTCGGCCACCGCCGCGATGTGGCCGGCTATTCGAATGCGCTGCACGAACTCGACGCGCGCCTGCCGGAATTCATGGCGAAACTGAAGGATGGCGACCTGGTCGTGATCACCGCCGACCATGGCTGCGACCCGACCGCGCCGGGCTCGGACCACACGCGCGAGCACATCCCGATGATCTTCTTCGGCCCGAACGTCAAGCCGCAGGAACTGCCGACCGCACCGACCTTTTCAAGCATCGGCGCCACGCTGGCCAAGCACCTCGGCGTCAAACCTCTCTCCAACGGAACCGCACTGCTATGACCCAGAACCTGGACTTCAAACGTAATACCGCCGTCGGCCTCGACCTCGGCTGGGTCAACAGCCTGAAGGTGAACCGCAACGCGGCCGAGCGCCGCGCCGCCAGCCTGGCGAACCGCCGCACGGTGAAAAAGGAATACCAGGCTGCCTGGCTGATCCGCGCCGTGCAGTGCATGGACCTGACCACCCTGGGCGGCGACGACACGCCGGGCCGCGTCGAGCGCCTGTGCATGAAGGCGATGCGCCCGCTGCGCGCCGACCTGATGCAGGCCCTGGGCCTGGAGAGCTTGAGCACCGGCGCCGTCTGCGTGTACCACGAGATGATCGAACCGGCCGGCAAGATCCTGAAGGGCCGCCTGCCGATCGCCGCCGTGTCGACCGCGTTCCCGGCTGGTTTGTCGAGCCTGGAAACCAAGCTGCGCGAAATCGAACTGTCGGTTGCCGCCGGCGCCACCGAGATCGACATCGTCATCACCCGCCAGCACGTGTTGACCGGTAACTGGCAAGCCCTGTACGACGAAATGCTCGCCTACCGCAAGGCTTGCGGCGACGCGCACGTGAAGGCCATCCTCGCCACCGGCGACCTGGTCACGCTGGACAACGTGGCCAAGGCCTCGTGGGTCTGCATGATGGCCGGCGCCGATTTCATCAAGACCTCGACCGGCAAGGAAGGCGTGAACGCCACCATTCCGGTGTCGCTGGTGATGGTGCGCGCGATCCGCGACTACTACGAGCAGACCGGCTTCATGGTCGGCTACAAGCCGGCCGGCGGCGTGTCGACTGCCAAGTCCGCGCTCCAGTACCTGACGGTGATGAAGGAAGAGCTGGGCAACGAATGGCTGCAGCCGCACCTGTTCCGCATCGGCGCCTCCAGCCTGATGACCGACATCGAACGCCAGCTCGAGCACTACGTGACCGGCGCCTACTCGGCCGCCCACCGCCACGCGCAACCTTAAACACCGAACGGACACGTCATGCCAACAATTAAAGAGATTCTGCAAACTATGGATTACGGCCCCGCTCTTGAGACCACCAAAGAAGCGCATGCGTGGCTGGACCAGCATGGACGCCGTTTCGGCCTCTTCATCGACAACGCCTGGACCGAAGCCGCCGACACCTTCGCCTCGACCAATCCGGCCGACGGCGTGGAACTGGCGCAGGTCACGCAAGCGACCGGTGACGACGTCGAGCGCGCCGTGCTTGCGGCGCGCCGCGCCCAGCCGGGCTGGGTCGCCATGGGCGGCGCCGGCCGCGCAAAAGTGATGTACGCGATCGCACGCCTGCTGCAAAAGCACGCGCGCCTGTTCGCCGTACTCGAAACACTGGACAACGGCAAGACCATCCGCGAAACCCGCGACGCCGACTTGCCGCTGGCCGCACGCCACTTCTACCACCATGCCGGCTGGGCCGCGCTGCAAGCCGAAGAATTCGCCGACTACCGCGCCGTGGGCGTGGTCGGGCAGATCGTGCCGTGGAACTTCCCGGTGCTGATGCTGGCCTGGAAAATCGCCCCGGCCCTGGCCGCCGGTAACACGGTCGTGTTCAAGCCGGCCGAGTTCACCTCGCTGACCGCGCTGCTGTTCGCCGAGATCTGCCAGCAGGCCGGTGTGCCTGCCGGCGTGGTGAATATCGTCACCGGCGACGGCCGCGTGGGCGAAGCCATCGTCAACCACCCTGGCATCGACAAGCTGGCCTTCACCGGCTCGACCGAAGTCGGCCGCATCATCCGCAAGGCGAGCGCCGGCAGCGGCAAGAAGCTGTCGCTGGAACTGGGCGGCAAGTCGCCCTTCATCGTGTTCGACGACGCCGACCTGGATGCGGCGGTCGAAGGCCTGGTCGACTCGATCTGGTTCAACCAGGGGCAGGTGTGCTGCGCCGGTTCGCGCCTGCTGGTGCAGGAATCGGTGTACGACCGCTTCATCGCCAAGGTGAAAGCACGCATGCAGAACCTGCGCGTCGGCTCGCCGCTCGATAAATCGAACGACATCGGCGCCCTGGTCGATCCGGTGCAGCAGCAGCGCATCCACGGCCTGGTGGAAGCCGCCCGCGCCGAGGGTTGCGAGATCTGGCAGCCAGCCTGCGAAGCCCCAGAAGCCGGCTCCTGGTACCTGCCGACCCTGATCACCGGCGCCTCGACCTCGGCCGCCGTGGCCCAGACCGAAATCTTCGGCCCCGTGCTGGTGGCGATGAGCTTCCGCACCCCGGGCGAAGCGGTGCAGCTGGCGAACAATACCGTGTACGGCCTGGCCGCCTGCGTATGGTCGGAATCGATCTCGCTGGCGCTGGACGTGGCGCCGCAGATCAAGGCCGGCGTGGTGTGGATCAACACCGCGAACCAGTTCGACGCCGCCTGCGGCTTCGGCGGCTACAAGGAATCGGGTTTTGGGCGCGAAGGCGGCAAGGAGGGCATGTACGAATACCTGACCGCGCTGTCGGAAGATGCGCGCCCCAGCGCACCGGTCGTCGCCGCGAAAGCAGCAGCCAAGCCGGCAAGCGGCGACAGCCCGTTCGCCGTCGACCGCACCGCCAAGCTCTACATCGGCGGCAAGCAGGCCCGCCCTGACGGCGCCTACAGCCGCGCCATCCATGGCGCCGATGGCAGCTTCCTGGCCGACATCGGCGAAGGCAGCCGCAAGGACATCCGCAACGCCGTGGAAGCCGCGCACAAGGCGGCCGGCTGGTCGAAGGCCAGCGCCCACAACCGCGCCCAGGTGCTGTACTACATCGCCGAGAACCTGGCGATCCGCGCCGACGAATTCGCGGGGCGCATCGCCGCGCAAACCGGTTCGAAGGATGCCGCACGCGAAGTGCAGGCGTCGATCGAACGCCTGTTCTACTGGGCCGCGTGGGCCGACAAGTACGACGGCCTGGCGCACCAGCCGCCGATGCACGGCGTGACCGTGGCGCTGAACGAACCGGTCGGCGTGATCGGCATCGTCTGCCCGAACGAGAACCCGCTGCTGGGCTTCATCTCGCTGGTGGCGCCGGCGCTGGCCATGGGCAACCGCGTGGTCGCCGTGCCGTCGGAAGCGCATCCTTTGTCGTCGACCGACCTCTACCAGGTGCTGGATACCTCGGACCTGCCGGGCGGCGCGCTGAACATCGTTACCGGCTCGGCCGACGAACTGGCGCGCACCATGGCAACCCACGGCGACATCGATGCCGTGTGGCGCCACGACGGTTCGGCCGAAGGTTGCGCCGAAGTCGAGCGCCTGTCGTCGGAAACCCTGAAGCGCACCTGGGTCGGCGGCGGCAAGGGCCGCGACTGGTTCGATGCGAAGCAGGCCTGCGGCCGCGCCGTGCTGCAGCACGCGACCCAGGTGAAGAACATCTGGATTCCGTACGGCGTCTGATGGGATCTCGATAAACCTGCTGCGCGTCGGATTGTCGCCCGGCGATGCTCGCTGTACGTTCGTACAGCTGCGCTTCTCGGACGACACTCCTTCCGCTCGCTACGGTTTCTCGAGACCCTGTTACGCTAGCTGGAAAACCATCGCCGTGCCCACCCTACGTCAGCATCAAGTTGGCAGCAGAGAATGCGAAGAAACGAGCGTCGCGTGATGGCATCGAAGCGTTTGTCCGCATTCTCGCTTGGCACCACCAATTTTTAAAGAGATCACCCCATGTTCCTCCCCCAAGAAATCGTCCGCAAGAAGCGCGACGGCGGCACCCTGACCGCGGAAGAAATCCAGTTTTTCGTACGCGGCATCCCTGACGGCAGCGTGACCGAAGGCCAGATCGCGGCACTCGCGATGGCCGTCTACTTCAACGACATGCGCATGGACGAACGCGTCGCCTTCACCCTGGCCATGCGCGATTCCGGCCAGGTGCTGGAGTGGAAATCGATGAACCTGCCCGGCCCGGTGGTCGACAAGCACTCGACCGGCGGCGTCGGCGACGTGGTCTCGCTCATGCTCGGACCGATGATCGCGGCCTGCGGCGGCTTCGTGCCGATGATCTCGGGCCGCGGCCTGGGCCACACCGGCGGCACCCTGGATAAATTCGACTCCATCCCCGGCTACAGCACCGTGCCCGATCCTGAGCTGTTCCGCAAAGTGGTGAAGGAAGTCGGCGTCGCCATCATCGGCCAGACCGCCCAGCTGGCCCCGGCCGACAAGCGCTTCTACAGCATCCGCGACACCACGGCCACCGTGGAATCGGTGGCCATGATCACCGGTTCGATCCTTTCTAAAAAGCTGTCGGCGGGCCTCGACGCCCTGGTGATGGACGTGAAAGTGGGCAGCGGCGCCTTCATGCCGACCCCGGAAAAATCGCTGGAACTGGCCGAGAGCATCGTCGCCGTCGGCAACGGCGCCGGCACCCGCACCTCGGCCATCCTGACCGGCATGGACGAGTCGCTGTGCCACGCCGCCGGCAACGCCGTCGAAGTGCGCGTCGCGATCGACTACCTGACCGGCAAGGCGCGCCCGGCACGCCTGCATGCAGTGACGATGGCGCTGTGCGCCGAGATGCTGGTGATCTCCGGCCTGGCCACGAGCGACCTTGAGGCCCGCGCCAAGCTGCAGGCCGCGCTGGACTCGGGCGAAGCCGCCGAACGCTTCGCGCGCATGGTCACCGCCCTCGGCGGCCCGGCCGACCTGATGGACAAGCCGGACGCCTACCTGGAAACCGCGCCGGTGATCGTGCCGGTGCCGGCTCTGCAAGCCGGCTACGCGACCTCGGTCGATACCCGCGGCCTGGGCCTGGCAGTCGTCGCCCTGGGCGGCGGCCGCGTGCGTCCGCAGGATGCGATCGACTTCGCCGTCGGCCTCACGGGCCTGGTGGAACTCGGCGACAAGATCGAGGTCGGCCAGCCGCTGGGTACCGTGCATGCGCGTACCCAGGCAGCGGCCGAGCAGGCCGTGCGCCAGGTGCAGGCCGCGTACCGGATCGGCGCCGAGAAGGCGGCGGCCCAGCCGATGATCCACCGCACCATCCGCCCGGAGTAAGCCCATGAAATACGAGAAGCTGATCGCCGAAGCCCGCGCCGCGCGCGAGCTGGCCTACGTGCCGTATTCGAATTTCCAGGTCGGCGCCGCGCTGGAGTGCAAGGACGGCCGCATCTTCCGCGGCTGTAACGTCGAAAACGCCTCCTACGGCCTGTGCAACTGCGCCGAGCGCACCGCCTTCTTCTCGGCGATTGCCCACGGCTACAAGCCGGGCGACTTCGCGGCGCTGGCGGTGATCGGCCAGACCGACGGCCCGATCGCCCCCTGCGGCGCCTGCCGCCAGGTCGTGCTGGAGCTGGGCGGCAACGCGCTGCCGGTGGTGCTGACCAACCTGAAGGGCGACATCTTCGAAACCACGGCGGCCGAGCAATTGCCGAACGCCTTTGGTGGCCAAGACCTGAACAAGTGATTGGCCGATAAGGTGTCAGGCGAGTGGCGTGCCCGACGGCGTGCTGCTTCCTGCATCATCTTGAAGCGCTGGCCACACAAGTGGCGCAGCGCTTTTTTTCGCCTGTCGCATACGCGTTCGGATTCATCTGACTCGGACCTGAAGGCTTTCCGAATATTAATCAGCCGAAGTGTGGTGAACCCAACCCGTGTTCGCCAGACTCCACATGCGCAAGCGCCGCGGCGATTTGCTCCTGTCGAATCACATCTGCTGAAACAAATGCGAATGATTCCTGCTCACCTCCAGCTCATTCGGATAATTTCGCACCCTCAGCATTTGCCTTCCCCGCATATCCCGCGACACCTCGGCAATCGCATCCACGCGCACCAGGGTCGACCGGTGAATCCGCCAGAACTCGTCCGGATCCAGTTCGTCGGCCAGCTCCTTGAGCGTCTTGCGGATCAACAGTTCCGCCGTTGCCGTCTGGACCCGCGTGTACTTTTCATCCGACTGGAAAAACAGGATCTCGCGCGTGCTGATCATCCGTAGATTGCTGCCCACCTGCGCCTGTATCCAGCGCAGATAAGTGCGTTTCGGCGCCGATCCCTGCTGCTGCAGCAAACTACCCAGCTGCGCCAGTTGCGCGCCGATATCCTGCGGCGCCTGCGATAAGCTGCGGCGCAGCCGTTCGCAGGTCGTCACCAGCCGCTCGGCGCTCACCGGTTTCAACAGATAATCGATCGCGCCATGCTCGAACGCGTCCACCGCATACTGGTCATACGCCGTGACGAACACGATATGGCAGCGGTCGTACAACTGCCGCGCCGCTTCGATACCGCCCATGCCCGGCATGCGGATATCCAGGAACACGATCTGTGGCTGAAAGCGCGTGGCCATTTCCACTGCCTCGACGCCATTCGCCGCAAGCGCGACGATCTGCAAACCGGGCCAGACTTCCAGCAAGCGGGCGCCCAATTGTTCGCGCATCGGCGCTTCATCGTCCGCAATCAGCGCAGTCACAGCCATCACGCGTCCTCCATCATCTTGTAGGGAATGCGCACCGAGGCGCAGGCGCCGCCGCTTGACGGCGCTTCGATCACCAGCTCGGCCTGCGCGCCGTACAGCAGCTGCAAGCGCTCGCGGATGTTCGCCAGGCCCACGCCTTCGTCGGCATGCAAATCGATGCCGACGCCGTCGTCGCATACGTCCACGATCAACGTGGCGACGTCGACCCGTGCGCGCACGGTAATCGTGCCGCCGGCGATCTTCGGTTCCAGCCCGTGCTTGATGGCGTTTTCGATCAGCGTCTGCAGCATCATCGGCGGGAACGGCGCGCTGCCGAGGAAGTCGGGCACCTCGAAGCGCACCGCCAGCCTTTCCTTCATGCGCGCCTGCATGATGGCGAGATAGGCCTTCGACAGTTCCAATTGCTTGCCGAGCGTGGCGCCGCCCGACGAACGCATCTGCGGCAGGGCGGAGCGCAGGTAGGCGATCAGGTGCGCGTGCACCTTGGCCGCTTCGGGCGGGTCGGTTTCGATCAGGCGGCCGATCAGGGCCAGGGTATTGAACAGGAAATGCGGCTCGACCTGCGCCTGTAGTGCGGCCATCTGCGCTTCGGTCAGGCGCCGCTCCAGGGTGGCGACATCGGCTTTCAGGGTGGCGTCGCGCGCCACCAGTTCGGCGCGGCGCTTGCCGCCGGCCAGCACCTTGACGCCGAAGGAAATGAACACGTACCAGAACGCCGGTTCGGGCGTGTTCACCATGACGAAGAACACGATGGCGAGGAACCAGGTGAGGTACAGCCGGCGCCACTCGACGACGGCAAGCCAGTCGAAAAATGCCCACCAGAGCTTGCTCGCTTCCTTGACGGCTTCGCGCATGAAGTCGAGCGTCCGGTTGATCTGGCTTGCCTGCACGTTCAGTCCTCGAGTGGGGTGGTCTTGTCGCCGTTGATGGCCAGCACCGCGTACTTGATGGCCAGGAACACCGCAAACAGCATCAGGGCCAGCGGAATGACGGTGACGGCGGCCGCCACCAGCATGGCTGCCAGCAGCAGGGCCGGCCAGGGCAGGGCCGAGAAGGTGCGCAGGCCGCCGCGCAGGGTGCGCATGCAGGCTTCGGCGGCGTTTTCGAGCTCGGCGGCAAGGCTACGGAAGGTGGTGGTTTTCATGCGACTGCTCCTGTCAAGGGAAGTTCGGATAGCTGCACTCTAAAACCACTGCCGCGTCCGCGCGACCCTCGGGCGACGAATGGCCGATTTCATGGGCTAACCGGTCGCGTGGCCCGATGAATGGTTGGCTGCGCGCTCGTCCCAATAGCGCCGCAGCAAGCCATAGAACGCCGTGTCCGCCTTCTCGCCATGGACGATCCAGCGCTCGGGCATCAAGCCTTCGCGCCGGAAGCCGAGCTTTTCCAGCAGGCGCGCCGAGGCCTCGTTGCGCGGGTCGATGTCGGCTTCGATGCGGTTCAGGTCGAGCGCACCGAAGGCATGGCCGAGCAGGGCTTCGAGCGCCTCGCCGGCGTAGCCGCGGCCCCAGTGCGCGCTTCCCAGGGCATAGCCGAGTTCGCAGCGGCGGTTTTGCTCGAAGCGGCCGCGCAAGTTGCAGATGCCGATCAGCCGGTTGCTGTCGGCCAATGCGATCGCATAGCGCTGCAGGGCGCCATCGCGGTAGCCCTGCTGCGCTTCCGCGATCATGGCCTCGGCCTGGGCGATATCGGTCCAGGCGCCGGTCGACCAGTAGCGCACGACCTCGGGATCGGCAAACAGCCGCAGCAGGTCTGACGCGTCGCCGCTGTCGAAGGGCCGCAGGATCAGGCGGTCTGTACGCAAGACAGGTGGCATGGGCATCTCCGAAATCAAATCGTTTACGCTGGATCAAGCAGCTTGGCATTCTGCTACGCATTGCATGGCCAAAGCACTAGCATTGTCCAGCTACCGCAGCTGACTTCGCATATACGCAATTTCATATAGGCGAAGTCACGGCCTGCGTTTATATTAACGGATCGGTCAACTCTTTTTGCATTTTTGCAACGCGAGCTGCCCAGGGTTTGCGGGTCTGGCGCCGCTGGCTTTACTTTCCAGGCGCCGGCGCGCACATTGCTGTGACGCCTCATCGTTTTGCATCACCGTTTTGCCATACGGTCCGCCACAGGACTGCAAACAAGGGAGAGCCTGCATGAACGAGTCCAGACCCGAATCGATGGCCGCATTCTGGATGCCATTCACGAACAACCGCGATTTCAAGTCCGACCCGCGCCTGCTGGTGTCGGCCGCAGGCATGTACTACAAGGACGTCGACGGCAAGCAAATCCTCGACGGCACCGCCGGCCTCTGGTGCGTGCCTTGCGGCCATGCCCAGCCGCGGATCGTGGGCGCGGTGCGCGAGATGATCGGCCAGCTCGACTTCGCGCCTACCTTCCAGATGGGCCACCCGGCCGCCTTCGACCTGGCCGAGCAACTGATGGACTACACCGGCCACAAGTTCGGCCACGTGTTTTATACGAACTCCGGCTCCGAGGCGGTCGACACCGCCCTGAAGATCGCGCTGGCCTACCACAAGGCGCGCGGCGAGGGCGGGCGTACCCGGCTGATCGGGCGCGAGCGCGGCTACCATGGCGTTGGCTTCGGCGGCCTGTCGGTGGGCGGCATCGGACCGAACCGCAAGGCCTTCGGCCCGCTGCTGCCGGGCGTCGACCACCTGCCGCACACCCACAATTTACTGAAGAACGCCTTCTCGCGCGGCGAACCGGACTTCGGCGCCGAGCTGGCCGACGAACTCGAACGCCTGGTCACGCTGCACGACGCGTCCACGATTGCGGCCGTCATCATCGAACCGGTGTCCGGCTCCACCGGCGTACTGGTGCCGCCCAAGGGCTACCTGAAGAAACTGCGCCAGATCTGCGACAAGCATGGCATCCTGCTGATCTTCGACGAAGTGATCACCGGTTTCGGGCGCATGACAACGCCGTTCGCCGCCGATTACTTCGCGGTCGAGCCGGACCTGATGACCACGGCGAAGGGCCTGACCAACGGCGTGATCCCGATGGGCGCGGTGTTCAGCAAGCGCCACATCCACGACGCCTTCATGGCGGCGCCGGCCGGCATCGAGCTGTTCCACGGCTATACCTATTCGGGCCATCCGGTGGCCTGCGCCGCGGCCCTGGCCACGCTTGAGGTGTTCAAGGAACAGCGGATACTGGAGCACGCGAAGGGCATCCAGGCTTACTGGGAAGACGCGGTGCATTCCCTGAAAGGCCTGCCGCACGTGATCGACTTGCGCACGATCGGCCTGATCGCCGGCATCGAGCTCGAGCCGATTCCCGGCAAGCCCGGCGCGCGCGCCTACCAGGCCCTGAAGCGCGCGTTCGCCGACGGCATCCTGATCCGCACCACGGGCGACATCATCGCGCTGTCGCCACCCCTCATCCTCGAGAAACAGCATATCGACGAACTGTTCGGCAAGCTGGCCACCGTACTGAACAACCTGGACTAGAAGAGACCCACCATGAATCACCTCGACGTTATCGGACACTTCATCGGCGGCCACGTGGTCGAGAGCGCCGGCGAGCGCTATGCCGACGTGTTCAACCCGGCGCTGGGCGAGCCCTGCGCGCGCGTGACCTTGGGCGGCGTGGACGAAGTCAATGCCGCCGTGTTCGCGGCGGCCGCCGCCTTCCCGGCGTGGTCGGCCACGCCGCCGCTGGCGCGCGCGCGCATCCTGTTCAAGTACCTGCAGCTGTGCCAGCAGCACACCGACGAATTCGCGGCCATGATCACGCGCGAGCATGGCAAGACCTTCAGCGACGCCCAGGGCGAAGTGGCGCGCGGCATCGAGGTCGTGGAATTCGCGTGCGGCATTCCGCAACTGCTGAAGGGCGAGTTCACCGACCAGATCGCGCGCGGCATCGACGCCTGGTCGATGCGCCAGCCGCTGGGCGTGGTGGCCGGCATCACGCCCTTCAACTTCCCGGTGATGGTGCCGATGTGGATGTTCCCGGTGGCGCTGGCGTGCGGGAATACCTTCGTGTTGAAACCGTCGGAGCGCGACCCCTCGCCCTCGCTGCTGCATGCCAGGCTGTTGAAGGAAGCCGGGCTGCCGGACGGCGTGTTCAACGTGGTGCAGGGAGATAAAACGGCGGTGGATGCGCTGCTCGACAACCCGGAAGTGCAGGCGATCAGCTTTGTCGGGTCGACCCCGATCGCCGAATATATCTACGCGCGCGGCAGCGCCAACGGCAAGCGGGTACAGGCCCTGGGCGGCGCCAAGAACCACATGGTGGTGATGCCCGACGCCGACATGGACATGGCGGTCGACGCCCTGGTTGGCGCGGCCTACGGTTCCGCCGGCGAACGCTGCATGGCGATCTCGGTGGCGGTGGCGATCGGCGATGCCGGCGACAAGCTGGTGGCGGCGCTGGCCGAGCGCACGTCGACGTTGAAGATCGGCGAGGGCATGAGCGCGGGCATGGAGATGGGGCCGGTGGTCACGCAGGCGGCGCGCCAGCGTATCGAACGCCTGATCGGCGAGGGCGTGGAGCAGGGCGCCACGCTGGTGGTCGATGGCCGCGGCCACAAGGTCGCAGGGTTCGAGAAGGGCTTCTTTGTGGGCGGCACGCTGTTCGACCACGTGCAGCCCTCGATGAGCATCTACCAGGAAGAGATCTTCGGGCCGGTGCTGTGCGTGGTGCGTTTGCCCGACGTGGGGAGCGCGGTGGAGCTGATCAACGCCAACGAGTACGGCAACGGCGTGGCCGTGTTCACGCGCGACGGCGGCGTGGCGCGCGAATTCGTGCGCCAGATCCAGGTGGGCATGGTGGGCGTGAACGTGCCGCTGCCGGTGCCGATGGCCTTCAACAGCTTCGGCGGCTGGAAGCGCAGCATGTTCGGCGACCACCACGCGTATGGGCCGGAAGGCGTGCGCTTCTACACGCGCCACAAGGCGGTGATGCAGCGCTGGCCGAACACCGCCAGCGCCGGCGTCGAGTTCGCGTTCCCGCAGATGAAATAACCGGCGCTGCCGAAGCATCCGATCGCGCAAGTCGCAGGGTGGGCACTTGTGCCCACCCTGCGAAAATCGGCACCGAGTAGCAGCACCAGCCGTTCGAACACCAGCATTTCACCTTACGACAACAAGGGATGCCCATGATCGAGACTCTCCAGCACCTGCCGCCGGCAGCCGATTCGCACACGGCGCTGGCTGCCCAGTTCACCGACCTGGCGCCCCCGCTCACCGCGCGCCAGGCCGCCATCGAAGCCGCCCGCTGCCTGTACTGCTACGACGCCCCCTGCACCCGGGCCTGCCCGACCGGCATCGACGTGGCCAGCTTCATCCGCAACATCCACGACCAGAACCTCACCGGCGCGGCCGTCGGCATCCTGAAGCAGAACATTTTTGGGGGCAGCTGCGCCCGCGTCTGCCCCACCGAAATCCTGTGCGAAGACGCTTGCGTGCGCAACCACTACGCCGAGCGCGAGCCGGTGAAGATCGGCCTGCTGCAGCGCCATGCCATCGACAACGCCGGCTTCACCGCCCATCCTTTTACCCGCGCGCCCAGTTCCGGCAAGACGGTGGCCGTGGTCGGCGCCGGCCCCGCCGGTTTGTCCTGCGCCCACCGCCTGGCCATGCTCGGCCACGACGTGGTGGTCTTCGAGGCCAAGCCCAAGGCCGGCGGCCTGAACGAATACGGCATCGCCAAGTACAAGCTGCCGGGCGAATTCGCCCAGCAGGAAGTCGACTTCCTGCTCTCGGTCGGCGGCATCGACATCCAGTACGGCCAGGCCCTCGGCGACAGCCTGCAGCTGCGCGACCTGCACACCCGCTTCGACGCCGTCTTCCTCGGCCTGGGCCTGGGCGCCAGCCGCCGCCTCGGGCTCACCGGCGAGGACGCCCCCGGCCTGCTGGCCGCCACCGACTACATCGCCGCGCTGCGCCAGGCCAGCGACTTGTCGACCCTGCCCGTGCCGCGCCGCGCCATCGTGGTCGGCGCCGGCAACACGGCCATCGACATGGCGGTGCAGGTCAAGCGCCTCGGCGCCGACGAAGTCACGCTGGTCTACCGCCGCGGCTTCGACGCCATGAGCGCCACCGGCCACGAGATCGCCATCGCCAAACTGAACGGCGTGCGCATCCGCACCTGGGCCGCGCCGCTGGAGGTGCTGGCCGATGACGCAGGCCGCGTGGCCGGCATGCGCTTCGAGGAAACCCGCATCGACGATGGCCGCCTGGCGCGCACCGGCGCCATCATCGATATCGGCGCCGATGCGGTGTTCAAGGCCATCGGCCAGGCGATCGACGCGCCGCCCGCGCTTGACCAGTTCGCGCAGACCCTGTGGCGCGAGGGCGAACGCATACAGGTCGACGCCGCCCTGCGCACCGGCGTGCCCGGCATCTACGCCGGCGGCGACTGCGTGGCCCTGGGCCAGGACCTGACGGTGCAGGCCGTCCAGCATGGCAAACTGGCCGCGCTGGCCATCCACAACGACTTTCTTGCGGGGGCAGCATGGCCGACCTGAGCATCGATTTCTGCGGCATCAAATCGCCGAATCCCTTCTGGCTGGCCTCGGCGCCGCCCACCGACAAGGCCTATAACGTGGTGCGCGCCTTCGAGGCGGGGTGGGGCGGCGTGGTCTGGAAGACCCTGGGCGAAGACCCGCCGGCGGTGAACGTGTCGTCACGCTATTCGGCCCACTACGGCAAGAACCGCGAGGTCATCGGCTTCAACAACATCGAGCTGATCACCGACCGCAGCCTGGAGATCAACCTGCGCGAAATCACGGCCGTGAAAAAGGCCTGGCCCGACCGCGCGATGATCGTGTCGCTGATGCTGCCCTGTGAAGAAGCGCCCTGGGCCGCGATCCTGCCGCTGGTGGAAGCCACCGGGGCCGACGGCATCGAGCTGAATTTCGGCTGCCCGCACGGCATGCCGGAACGCGGCATGGGCGCGGCCGTCGGCCAGGTGCCCGAGTATGTGCAGATGGTTACCAGCTGGTGCAAGAAGCACACGCGCCTGCCGGTCATCGTCAAGCTGACGCCGAACATCACCGACGTGCGCGCGCCGGCCCGCGCCGCGCTGGCCGGCGGGGCGAATGCGGTTTCGCTGATCAACACCGTGAATTCGATCACCCACCTCGACCTGGAGCGCATGGTGGCTTACCCGATCGTCGGCGGCGCCAGCACCCATGGCGGCTACTGCGGTTCGGCCGTGAAACCGATCGCCCTGAACATGGTGGCCGAGATCGCGCGCGACCCGGCCACGCGCAACCTGCCGATCTCCGGCATCGGCGGCATCGGCAACTGGCGCGACGCGGCCGAGTTCATTGCGCTCGGCGCCGGCTGCGTGCAGGTGTGCACGGCGGCCATGCTGCACGGCTTTCGCATCGTCGACGAGATGCGGGATGGCCTGTCGCGCTGGATGGACACGCAGGGCTACGCCAACATCGCGGCGTTCTCGCGCAAGGCGGTGCCGAATACCACCGACTGGAAATACCTGGACATGCATTACCAGGTGATCGCCGACATCGACCAGGACAAGTGCATCAAGTGCGGCAAGTGTTTCGTGGCCTGCGAAGACACCTCGCACCAGGCCATCGCCCAGCTGGTGGCCGAGAATGGCGCGCGCCGCTACGAAGTGATCCGCGCCGAATGCGTGGGCTGCAACCTGTGCGAGATCACCTGTCCGGTCGAAGCCTGCATCACCATGGTGCCGCAGCCGGCGACGCAGCCCTACATGAACTGGACCCAGGACCCGCGCAATCCGCGCGCGGAAAACATCGTGGCATCGGGCGCGGCGCTTGTGCCGGCCGCGCTTCCCGCCTGAACGGGACGGGGGCCGCAGCCGGCCCGCGCCCCGAAATGGCCATGCGCATTGACGCTACACGCGCTTGCACCCACCGCAACCGATAGGAGACGCCCACTGTGACGGAACAGCACGCAGTCAGCAAGGAACTCTGGAACCACGACCTCGCTCCCACCAGCCCCGCCCAGCGCACCTGGCGCTGGTACCACTTCGCCGCGCTCTGGGTCGGCATGGTCATCAGCATCCCGGCCTACATGCTGGCGGCCAGCCTGATCGAAAGCGGCATGTCGGCCTGGCAGGCGGTGCTGACGGTGTTCCTGGCGAACCTGATCGTGCTGCTGCCGATGCTCCTGATCGGCCATGCCGGCACCAAGTACGGCATTCCGTACGCGGTACTGGCGCGCGCCAGCTTCGGCACCCGCGGCGCAAGGCTGCCGGCGCTGATGCGCGCGATCGTCGCCTGCGGCTGGTACGGCATCCAGACCTGGTTCGGCGGCAGCATGATCTACACGCTGCTCGGGGTGCTGCTGGGCGCCCCGCTTGCCGGCGACAAGCTGCCGGGCCTGGGCATCAACGCCGGCCAGCTGGCCTGCTTCCTCGGCTTCTGGGCCATCCAGATGTACTTCATCGTGCACGGCATGGAATCGATCCGCAAGCTCGAGACCTATACCGCGCCTTTGAAGATCGCGATCTGCTTCCTGCTGCTCTGGTGGGTCTACGACAAGGTCGGCGGCTTCGGCCCGCTGCTCGACCAGCCTTCGCAATTCGTCGCCGGCGGCCCGAAAGCGGGCCTGTTCTGGCAGGTGTTCTGGCCTTCGCTCACGGCCATGATCGGCTACTGGGCCACGCTGGCGCTGAACATCCCCGACTTCACGCGCTTCGCCAAGACGCAAAAGGACCAGGTGGTCGGCCAGACCCTCGGCTTGCCGCTGCCGATGGCGCTGCTCGCCGCGCTGGCCGTCACCGTCACCTCGGCCACCATCGTCCTGTACGGCAAGGCGCTGTGGGACCCGGTGGACGTGGCCAGCCGCATGACCGGCATCGCCGTGCTGGTGGCCTTGCTGATCCTGCTGATCGACACCGCCAGCGTCAACCTGGCCGCCAACCTGGTCGGCCCGGCCTATGACTTCTCGGCCCTGTCGCCGAAGCGCATCAGCTACCGCACCGGCGGCTACATCACGGCCGGCATCGCGCTGGCCATGATGCCGTGGAAGATACTGGAGAGCACCCAGAACTATATCTTCATCTGGCTCACCGGCTATTCGGCGCTGCTCGGGCCGATCGCCGGCATCATGATCATCGACTACTACTTCATCCGCCAGACCCGGCTCGACGTCGACCAGCTGTACCGCGACAACGGCGCTTACGACTACACGGGCGGCTGGAACATCGCCGCCATCGTGGCCTTTGCCGCCGGCGTGCTGCCGAACCTGCCCGGCTTCCTGCATGCCGCCTTGCCCGCCTCGTTCCCGAACGTGGACGAAGCCTTCAAGACCATCTATACCTATGCCTGGTTCGTCGGCGTCGTGATCGCGGCGATTGTCTACGGGCTGATGATGAAGGGCCGCACGGCGCCGGCGCCGCGCGCGGCGCCCACCTATACCAACTGAAGGTCCAACCTGAGGGAGTGTCCATGACGACGATCATCCGTGGCGGCACCATCGTGAACGCCGACCGCGCCTTTCGCGGCGACGTGCTCTGTTTCGGCGACAAGATCGTCGCCGTCGGCGACAGCATCGACGCGCCGGCGAACGCCACGGTCGTCGACGCCGGCGGCCAGTACGTGATGCCGGGCGGGATCGACACCCACACGCACATGCAGCTGCCCTTCATGGGCACGGTCGCGGCCGACGATTTCTTCAGCGGCACGGCGGCGGGCCTGGCCGGCGGCACCACGACCATCATGGACTTCGTCATCCCGAATCCGCGCCAGTCGCTGCTCGAGGCTTACCACACCTGGCGCGGCTGGGCGCGCAAGTCGGCGGCCGACTATACCTTCCACGTGGCCGTCACCTGGTGGGACGAGTCGGTGCACGCCGAGATGGGCACCCTGGTGCGCGAGCACGGCGTGAACAGCTTCAAGCACTTCATGGCGTACAAAAACGCGATCATGGCCGACGACGAGACGCTGGTCAAAAGCTTCCGCCGCGCTTTGGCGCTGGGCGCGATCCCGACCGTGCACGCCGAGAACGGCGAGCTGGTGTTCCAGCTGCAGCAGGAGCTGCTGGCCAAGGGCATCACCGGCGCCAGGGCCCATCCGCTCTCGCGCCCGCCCGAGGTGGAAGCGGAGGCGGCCAACCGCGCGATTGCGATCGCCAACGTGCTCGGCACGCCGGTCTACATCGTCCACGTGTCCTGCGCGGAAGCGCTGGACGCCATCGTGCGCGCGCGGGCCAGGGGCCAGCGCGTGTATGGCGAGGCGCTGGCCGGCCACCTGGTGATCGACGACAGCGTGTACGGGAGCGAAGACGAGGACTTCGCGCGCGGCCACGTGATGAGCCCACCGTTTCGCAGCCGCCACCACCAGGACGCCTTGTGGCACGGCCTCACCGGCGGCAACCTGCACACCACCGCCACCGACCACTGCACCTTCTGCGCCGAACAAAAAGCGATGGGCGCGAACGACTTCACACGCATCCCGAACGGCTGCGGCGGCGTCGAGGAACGCATGGCGGTGGTGTGGGATGCCGGCGTCAACACGGGCCGCCTGACGCCTTCCGAATTCGTGCGCGTCACCTCCACCAACGCCGCCCAGATCTTCAACATGTACCCGCGCAAGGGCGTGGTCGCCGTCGGCGCCGACGCCGATCTCGTGGTCTGGGACCCGAACGGCACGCGCACCATCTCCGCGCAAACCCAGTTCGGCAAGGGCGGCTTCAACGTCTTCGAGGGCCGCACCGTGCGCGGCATCCCCACGCACACGGTCGCCGCGGGCAAGCTGGTCTTCGAACGCGGCGACCTGCGCGCCGAAGAAGGCGCCGGCCGCCACGTCGACCGCCCCGCATTCGCCTGACCGTCAACGGAGAACACCATGCCCGACACCCTGCGCATCAACGGCCAACGCCTGTGGCACTCCCTGATGGACCTCGCCCGCATCGGCGCCACCGACAAGGGCGGGGTCAAGCGCCTGGCCCTGACCGACCTCGATCGCCAGGGCCGCGACCTGGTCGTGCAATGGGGCGTTGATGCCGGCATGACCATCACGGTCGACAAGATCGGCAACGTCTTCATGCGCCGCCCCGGCCGCGACAACGATCTCGCCCCGATCGTCACCGGCAGCCACGTCGACACCCAGCCCACCGGCGGCAAGTTCGACGGCAACTACGGCGTGCTGGCCGGCCTGGAAGTCGTGCGCACCCTGAACGAGCATGGTCTCGTGACCGAAGCGCCGATCGAAGTCGCCTTCTGGACCAACGAGGAAGGCTCGCGCTTCGTGCCGGTGATGATGGGCTCCGGCGTGTTCTGCGGCGCCTTCAGCCTGGACGCCGCCTACGCCGCGCAAGACATCGAGGGCAAGAGCGTGCGCGAGGAGCTCGAACGCATCGGCTACCTGGGCGACGAAGAACCCGGCCAGCACCCGATCGGCGCCTATTTCGAAACCCACATCGAGCAGGGCCCGGTGCTGGAAGACGCCGACAAGGTGATCGGCGTGGTGCCGGCCGTGATGGGCCTGTCGTGGTACGACTGCGTGGTGAGCGGCATGGAAGCGCATGCCGGCCCCACGCCGATGGGCCTGCGCCGCGACGCGCTGCAGGTGGCCACCAGCATCATGCAGGAGGTCGTCGCCATCGCCAACCGCTACCCGCCCTACGGGCGCGGCACGGTCGGCATGGTGCAGGTATTCCCGAACAGCCGCAACGTGATCCCGGGCCAGGTAACGTTCAGCATCGACCTGCGCAACGTCAGCGAGGACCTGCTGAACACCATGCATGAGGAGATGCTGGCCTTTGTCGCGCAAACGCGCGCGCAGACCGGACTCGGCATCGAAGTCGAGCGCGTCTCCTGCTACCCGCCTTGCCCCTTTCACCCGGACTGCGTAGACGCCGTGCGCGCCGCCACCGACAAATTGGGCTACTCCGTGATGGACGTGGTCTCCGGCGCCGGCCACGACGCCATCTACGCCGCCCGCGTGGCCCCGAGCGGCATGATCTTCGTGCCCTGCAAGGACGGCATCAGCCACAACGAGATCGAGGACGCCAAGCCCGAGCACCTGGAGGCCGGCTGCAACGTGCTGCTGCATGCGATGCTGGAGCGGGCGCGGGTGGTGGAATAGGACAGGGCGGGCGAGGTGCCCGCTGCTGGACGGCAAATGCCGGCAAAGGCGGCTAGAATCTCGCCATGCCGAGCAAACTCCCCACCTTCCCCGGACCCCTGACCGCGCGCGGCGCCGTGCTGGCGGTGCTGCTGTCGAACGCAGACCAGACCGGCTCCGAACCCCTGCAGGGCCGCGTGACCCTGGCCGCCATCGTGCGTACGCTCAAGCGCAAGTACCACTGGCCGATCGAGACGAACAGCTTCCCGGCCAACGCCGCCGATGGCCGCGCCACCTGGGCCACGGTCTACAGCCTGCCGCAGAATGTGATCGACAAGGCTTTGGAGCGGGGCGGGCGCGACTGGCTGCGCTCGCGCAGGCTGGCGCGGCGCGGCGTCGAGCGCCTTGAACATGACGAGTAGGCAAGGCTGCGGAGCGGATCCGGGAATCGTCCGAGCAGGCGCTTCGGTGTGGCCGGACGTGTGATCCGTTACGCATCAAGAAATTTTCGCTGCATTGGTGGCTATGCCTGCTTGCGCCGAGCGAGCACAAGGCGGTTTGGCAAGGAGGGTGGTGGGCGCCGGCTGGGGGCGAGAAGTGGATGCACTGTTGAAGGTGTACAGCGGCCATGCTGTTCGCCTGGGTCGCCTTCTTTTCCTGTGCCTAAGCAGCCTGGCGGCCGGCAGCGGAGCACTAATCCTGTTCGGCGCCGCCCCTGCTTGGCGCCGCGCCGGAAGGTCAGATCAGAGCTGCTTTTCCATCAGCACGGAGGGAATGCCGATACCCGAATGGTGCGCATACAGTTCTTCGCGCACGATGACGAGTCCGGCGCGCTGGTAGAACGGTACGGCATTCAGCGACGCCGACAAATGCAGCCGCGTGCAGCCCGCCGCACGCGCCAGATCCTCGCACGCCGCGAGCAGCCGCGCGCCAATGCCGCCTCCATGCCGGCCCGGTTCGACAAACAGCGCGTCGACTTCGCCGGCCGCCACGTTCACCGCACCGTAGCCCAGCACCTGGCCCGCTTCCTCGGCCACCAGCGCGCCGCCGGCCGCGATCAAGCGCGACATGCTGTCCGGGACCGGTGCCGGCAGCCAGGCGTCCAGCACGGCCTGCGCATAATGCCCGGCGCTGGCGTGGCCGAGCGCGCGCGTGCGCAGCGCCCACAAGGCGTCGATCTCCTCGCTGCGTGCCGGCCGCAAGCGCATCATGCGTCCCTCCCCAGGCCGCGCAGGAAGTCGAGCAGCACCTGGCCCGCCAGTTCCGCGTCGTCGGCCGTCATGGTTTCCAGCGGGTTGTGGCTGATGCCGCCATTGCCGCAGCGCGTGAACAGCATCGCCACATCGGTGATCCTCGCCATCTCCATCGCGTCATGGCCGGCGCCGGACAGCAAGTCGAAGCGCGGCACGCCGGCGCGCTCCACCGCCGCGCCCAGCACGTCCATCAAACGCGGGGCGCAGGGCGCCGCTTCCGCCTCCACGATCTTCCACAGCTTTTCCTCGATGCCGCGCCGCGCGCAAATGGCGCTGATGCCGGCCAGGATCTCGTCCACCGCCGCCAGCCGCACCGCATCGTCGGCGGCGCGGATATCCAGCGAGAGCGTGCAGGCGCCGGGAATCACGTTGACGGAACCGCCCGGCACCGCGAGCTGGCCGACCGTGCCGACCAGCGCCGCCACGCCGCTGCAGCGCGCCTCCACCAGCAGCACGATCTCGGCGGCGGCGGCCGCGGCATCGCGCCGCATGCCCATCGGCGTGGTGCCCGCGTGGCTGGCGACGCCCGCCAGTTCGACCAGGTAGCGCGAGCTGCCGGCAATCGCGGTCACCACGCCCACCGGCAAGCCGCGCTGCAGCAGCACCGGCCCCTGCTCGATGTGGACTTCGACGAAGCCGAGCAGGTCTTCGCGCCGTCGCGCAATCGAGGGAATGGCCGCAGGATCGTGGCCGGCGTCCAGCAAGGCCTGGCGCATGCTCACGCCCTCGTCATCGAGCGTATCGAGCTTGCCCAGGTCGAAGCTGCCGGTGAGGGCGCCGCTGCCGAGGAAGGTGCTGCGAAAGCGCACGCCTTCTTCTTCCGCGAAGCCGACCACGTCGAGGTGGTAGGGCAGGCGCTCGCCGCGTTCATGCAGCGCGCGCACGAGGGCGATCGGCAGCAGGATCCCGAGACGGCCATCGTACTTGCCGCCGTTGCGCACGGTGTCGTAGTGCGAGCCGGTCACCAGCGTCTTGGCGGAGGGGTCGCGCGCGGCATAGCGGCCGACCACATTGCCGACGGCGTCGATATGGGTCTCCATGCCGGCGTCACGCATCCAGGCCGCGATCTGCGCGGCGGTGCGGCGGTGCGCGGGCGTCAGGTAGGCGCAGGTCAGGCCGGCGTCGGCATCGCTCCAGGCGCCGATCACATCAGCCCATTCCATTACCTGCGCGCCCATCCCCGGCGTTACGCCGAGCAGGGCGTTCAGGCGGATCTCGGCGATGCGGTGCACCTGGCGCAAGGCTTCCGCCAGTTCATCCGCGCGCGCATGCTTCAGGCGCCGCGCAAAGGTGTCGATGACCGCCGTGCGTGTCAGCCCGCGTCCGGCCGGGCCTTTCACGGCCAGGATGAAGGGAAAGCCGAACTTGCCGTTGTAGGCGGCATTCAGGCGCTGCAGCGCCGCGTATTCCTCGGCGCTGCACAGGTTCAGTCCCGACGCCGCCTGCTCGCCGGTGGACTCCGCTGTCAGTTCGCCGGCAATCGCCGCCTTGCCCGCCAATTCCGGGTGCGCGCGCAGCAGGGCCAGGCGCTCGTCTTCGTGCGCCGCATCAACCACCTCCTGCAAGGCCAGCTTCAACGCGGCCAGGCTGGCAAAGGGCCGGCGGCCTGCCGCCCGCTGCGCGATCCAGGGCGAATGCTCGTAGATGCCGTCCAGGGCCGCGACAAAGGCAATGGCATCGAGCGTGTTCAAGTCGGAAAACGTCGTCATGTTCGGCCTCGCATGGTTCGAGCTTTCGATGATAGCGCCGGACGGCGCTTGCGCTTATACGGCCAGGAATATACTCACTTCTGCACCAGCGCCCGCGCCGCCTGGCTTACCTGGTCGCGCAGCCATTTGTGCTCGGTCGACTGGTGCACGCGCTGGTGCCACAGCTGGTAGAAGCGCATCGGCGGAAACTTGATCGGCATGGTGAAGGTCTTCAGCGGCAGCGCCTTTTCATAAAAGCGCATGAACTGGCGGCCCGTGGTCAGCACCAGGTCGGTCTGGGTCAGCATGTAGGGGATCAGGCCGAAGTAGGGCGACTCGACCGCGATCTTGCGGTGCATGCCTTGCTTGGCCAGGAAGGAGTCGATCACGCCGTGGTAGCCGGGCAGCATCTGCGATGGCGCCACGTGCGGCAGGCCGAGGTAGTCGTCGATGGTCATGGCGTCGGCCTCGGTGCGCTTGGCGTAGGGGCTGTCGGCGCGCATGGTGCAGACGATCGGGTCCTCGAACAGCTTCGACATGTGCAGGTGGGCGGGCGGCTCGTCCCAGTTGGCGATCACCAGGTCCATCTCGCCGTCGGACAGCATGCGCAGGTAGTCGGTGCCCGGCCCGACGCTGTGGATGGCCACGCGGCTGTTCGGCGCCACGCGCCGGATCGAGGCGACCACGTTCGGCAGGAACTGGGTGTCGAGGTAGTCGGGCGCCGCGATGTGGAAGGTGCGCGCCGCCGCTTCCGGCACGAAGGGCGACTTCTTGACGAACAGGCTCTCGGTTTCGTCGAGGATGCGCTTGGCGGGTTTCAGCAGGCTTTCGCCGTGCTGGGTCGGCACCATGCCGCGCGCGCCGCGCACCAGCAGCGGGTCGCCGGTCAGCTCGCGCAGTTTGCGCAGCGAGGCCGAGATCGAGGGCTGCGGCTGGTTCAGCTTGAGCGCCACGCGCGAGACGTTCTTCTCCACCAGCAGCAGGTAGAGGATGCGGATCAGGTGCAGGTCGAGGTGCTGGGGCAGGCTGGCCATGGCTTGGACGTATATCGGTTCGGTTATGTCGAATATACGGCATATTTCATGTCGTAGAAAATGAAAACCGCGTATCTTCGTTGAAATATAGCCACGAAAAACGATAAGGACCCCTGCATGGACGTGTTCGGATACCTGGCGCCCTACGGCCTCGAATGGCTGAATCTGCTCGTACGCTGGCTGCACATCATCACGGGCATTGCCTGGATCGGCGCCTCCTTCTACTTCGTCTGGCTCGACAACACCATCAAGCCGCCGGCGCCGGGGTCCGACCTGGCGCAAAAGGGCGTGGCCGGCGAACTCTGGGCGGTGCACGGCGGCGGTTTCTACAACCCGCAAAAATACCTCGTCGCGCCGGCCACGCTGCCGAAGGAACTGCACTGGTTCAAGTGGGAAGCCTATTCCACCTGGCTATCCGGCTTCGCGCTGCTGTTCATCGTGTATTACCTGAATGCCCAGGCCATGATGGTCGACCGCAGCGTGGCCGACCTCTCGAGCTGGCAGGCGGTCGGCATCGGCCTCGGCAGCCTGGTGCTGGGATGGCTGGTCTATGACCTGCTGTGCAAGTCCGCGCTCGGCAAGCATGACCTGGCCTTTGGCGCCGTCGTCTTCGTGTTTTTGGTGGCGAGCAGCTGGGTGCTCACGCACCTGCTCAGCGGGCGCGCGGCCTACCTGCACATCGGCGCCATGATCGGCACCATCATGGTGGCGAATGTCGCCCACGTCATCATCCCCGGCCAGCGCAAGATGGTGAACGCGATGCTGGCCGGCCAGCAGCCGGACCCCAGCTACGGCATCAAGGCCAAGCAGCGCTCGGTGCACAACAATTATTTCACGCTGCCGGTGCTGTTCCTCATGATCAGCAACCATTACGCGATGACCTACCGCCACCCGCATGCATGGGCTGTGCTGGCGGTGATCATGGCGGCCGGCGTGTTGATCCGCCACTTCTTCAACCTGCGCCACAAGGGCCGCATCGAATGGAAGTATCCGGCGGCGGGCGTCGCGCTGCTGGCCGTGCTGGCGCTGCTGATTGCGCCGGCGGCGCCGGTGGCGCAGGCCCCGCAGGTGGGCGCCATTGCGGATACGATGGCCCGGTTCACCCAGGTAAAACAGATCGTCGACCAGCGCTGCGTCAGCTGCCACGCCGCGACACCGACCCAGCCCGGCTTTGCCGCCGCGCCGGCCGGCGTGATGCTGGAATCGCCTGAACTCATCAGCCAGCACGCCGCGCGCATCTACCAGCAGACCGTGCAACTAAAGGCCATGCCGCTGGCGAACCTCACCCACATGACCGACGCCGAGCGGGCGCAGATCGGCGCCTGGTTCGAGGCCGGCGCCAACACCGGAGACAAGCAATGACCACCCAGGCCAGGCAGCAGCTGCGCGACTGGATCGACGCCCACTTCGACGAGCAGGCCGCCTTCCTGCAGGCTGTGGTGCGCATCCCCACCGATACCCCGCCGGGCAACAACGCGCCGCATGCCGAGGCCGTGGCCGACATGGTGCGCGCGTTTGGCTGGGAGGCCGAGCGCCACGCGGTGCCGGCGCAGCTTGTCGCCGGCTACGGCATGGCGTCGATCACCAACCTGATCGTGCGCCGTCCGTATGGCGACGGCCCCACGATCGCCCTGAACGCCCATGGCGACGTGGTGCCGCCCGGCGAAGGCTGGACCAAGCCGCCCTACGGCGCCGAGATCGAAGACGGCTATTTGTACGGGCGCGCCGCCGCGGTCTCGAAAAGCGACTTCGCCACCTACATCTTCGCCGTGCGCGCGCTGGAGTCGCTCGGCCTGCCCTTGCATGGCGGGGTCGAACTGCACTTCACCTACGACGAGGAATTCGGCGGCCTGCTGGGGCCGGGCTGGCTGCTGGAGCAGAAGCTCACCCGCCCCGACCTGGTGATCGCGGCCGGCTTCAGCTACCAGGTCATCACCGCCCACAACGCCTGCTTGCAGCTGGAAGTCACTGTGCACGGCAAGGCCGGCCACGGCGCCATGCCGGAGACGGCGGTCGATGCCTTGCAGGCGGCCACGCGCATCCTGAACGCCATCTACGGCGAGCTGCCCGCACTGAAAAAGATCACGTCCGGCGTGCCGGGCATCGGCTCGCCCACCATGCTGGTCGGCCGCATCGATGGCGGTACGAATACGAACGTGGTGCCGGGCAAGGTGGTGCTGAAGATGGACCGGCGCATGATCCCGGAAGAAGACCCGGTGGCGGTGGAAGCCCAGGTGCGCGCGCTGGTCGAAGACGCCGTGGGAGGCCTGCCCGGCATCCGCATCGAGATCCGGCGCCTGCTGCTGTCGCAGGCCTTGCGGCCGCTGCCGGGATCCGGCGCGCTGGTGGAGAGCCTGCAGCGCAACGGCCGCGCCATCCTGGGCGAGGAAATCCCGGCCGTGGGCACGCCGCTGTACGCCGACGCGCGCCTGTACGGCGAGCAGGGCATCCCGGCGGTGCTGTACGGCGCCGGCCCGCGCACGGTGCCGGAATCGAATGCAAAAAAGGCCGACGAAAGGCTGGCGCTGGACGACCTGCGCAAGGCGACCAAAGTGGTGGCGCTGACGCTGTTCGATCTGCTCGCGGCGTGAACGCCGGGCCATGTTAGGCTAGCGGTTCCAACCGGATAGAGGACAAGCGATGGCACAGATCGATCTGTCGAACTACAACCTCGGCGAACTGAAAGGCCTGCAGTTCGACGTCGAGAAGGAACTCAAGGAGCGCCAGCGCGACGACCTGCGCAAGGCGCGCGAGCAGGTGCTGGCGATCGTGCAGGAGGCGGGCGTGTCGGTCGACCAGCTGCTGGGCGAGCGCAACGACGGCAAGGGCAAGCGCAAGCCGTCGGACGCCTGACCCGCGTCAGCGTCCCCGCATCGACTGTTCGATCTTCTGGTCGGTCTTGTACTGGCTCAGGGCATACACGGCCCAGATCGCGGCGGGCAGCCAGCCGATCAGGGTCACTTGCAGGATCAGGCAGATGATGCCGGCGATGGGACGGCCGATGGTGAAGAAGGTGAGCCAGGGGAGGAGCAGGGCGATGAGAAGGCGCATGGGTGGTCCTGGAATAGTGGGATCGTGAGCAATCTTATAACAGGCATCCCTGGCCTCGGCACACGGTTCGCATGCAGGGTGGGTTCTCGGCCCCACCCTGCGAAGCCACCGCCTCGTTCCCCTTACGGTTGTCCCACCGGGCTGGTTTTCCCCAAAGTCTCCGCCATCCGCACCAAGCGCACGAACTCGGCCCGGTAACCCCCGCTATCCTTGCCGCGCGCCTCATTCGCCAGGCTGGCGATATCGGCGTAGCTGTAGTCCGCCAGCGGCGCTTCCCCGCGCAGGCGCTGCCCAAAAGCCGCCACCGCCACCGCGAAGCGCGCATCCTCCGAGGCCGCGTCGATCCGGCTGCGCACACTCGCCGCGCGCACCGCATGCGCGGTCTCGCGGCTGGCGCCCTGGCCCGGCAGCTTGTAGCGCACCTTCACGAAGCAGAGTTCATCGCCGTCCTTGCCGGCGGGCGCCGCCTTCTTGCCGTCGCCATAGCGCAGCGGGTCGACCAGCTTGCCCGCTTCCGACGCCGGCGTGATCTCGTAGATCGCGGTCACCGTATGGCCGGCGCCCATGTCGCCCGCGTCCACCTTGTCGTCCTTGAAGTCCTGGCGCGCCAGCATGCGCGTTTCGTAGCCGATCAGGCGGTAGGCGGCTACCTGCCGCGGGTTGAATTCGACCTGCATCTTGACGTCGTTCGCGATCGGGAACATGGTCGAGCCCAGCTCTTCCTGCATGGCCTTGCGCGCTTCCAGCAGCGAGTCGATGTAGGCGGCATTGCCGTTGCCGGACTGGGTCAGGCGCTGGATCAGGGCGTCGTTCAGGTTGCCTGTGCCGACGCCGAACACCGACAGGTAGACGCCGCTCTTGCGCTTGTCGGCGATGAAGCGTTCCAGCTGTTTCGGGTCGGTGATGCCGATGTTGAAATCGCCGTCGGTGGCCAGGATCACGCGGTTCACGGCCTGCGGGTCGCGGTGGCGCTCGGCCAGCGCATAGGCGCGCTGCAGGCCGTCGCCGCCGGCCGTGCCGCCGCTCGCGCGCAGGCCGTCGAGCGCCGCGACGATCTTGTCCTTGTCGCGGCCCAGGGTCGGTTCGAGCGCCACCTGGGTGCCGTTGGCGTAGGTGACGATGGACACGCGGTCGCTGTCGCGCAGGCTGTCGGCGAACAGGCGCAGGCCTTGCTGCAGCAGCGGCAGGCGGTCCGGCCCGGCCATCGAGCCGGACACGTCGACCAGCAGCACCAGGTTCAGCGGCGGCCGCGCGGCCTGTTCCAGGTCGAAGCCGCGCACGGCCACGTGCAGCAGCTGGTTACCGGCTTTCCAGGGGCTCGGCATGACTTCGGTGGTCACGGCGAAGGGGTCGTTGCGCGTCTTCGGCGCGGCGTAGCGGTAGGGGAAGTAGTTGACCATCTCCTCGACGCGCACGGCCTGCGGCGGCGGCAGGCGTCCGCCGCTGAGCTGGCGGCGCACGAAGGCGTAGGAGGCGGTGTCGACGTCGGCGCTGAAGGTGGACACCGGCTGCTCGGACACCAGCTGGACCGCGTTCGCCGCCTTGTCCGGGAACTTGTCGGCCTGCGGCGGGGCGATGACGATGAAGCCGGGCGCGGGCGCGCGCTGCAGCAGCGGGTAGGGCGCCTGGATGGACGAGCCGGTCACCGTCACGCGCTGCTGCGGCGCCGCCGGGGCGTACGTCGATGCCAAAGGAGGCGGCGGCGCGGGTGCTGCCTCGGCCAGAGCAGGGGAGGGATGCCCTGGCTGCGCCAGCTGGCCCGGCTCCTGCACGCTGCAGCCGGCGAGGATGGCAGCGCCGAGCGCCAGCAGCGCCGGCGTACTGATGGAACATCGCATGGTTTGGACTCCTTCGGTTTTGTTATACCGATAAGGTGCTACAGCGATGATGAATCTGCAACGGCGCTTACAACCTGTAATCCTTTATGCGGCGCGCATGGTCTCAGCGGTCATTCTCGAGCGAACGCGGCACGATGGCGAACTGCGGCGACTTGCTGTAGTCCGCCTTCACGCTGCGCGACATGAAGCGCGCCCAGGCCTTCTTGCCGGCCTCGCCGCCCACGTCGGCCGCGTAGGCCAGGGCCGGCTGCAGGTTCGACGGAAAGCCCATCGGCGTGGCCGCGTAGCCGCCCATGTCGCCGGGCTGGCGCTTGGTGGCGGCCGCCAGTTCCGCGCCGGCGCAAGGCAGCGCGGCGAGCTCGCCCATGGTGCGGCGGTAGGCCTGGGCGATGCTGTCGTAGACCGGGGCATTCGGCGCATCGCGCACGGTGATGGTGTAGTTGGCGGCGTCGACCCAGCAGGCGCCGTCGCCGACCATGCGCGCGAGCGGAAATTTTGCTTTCCACTTCAGCAGCGGCAGTGCGTCGCTGAAGCCCAGTTCCGCCGCGTGCCCCACCGCCGAGGTGAAGAAGTCGTCCTGCCAGGGCGCCACCGCCGTCTTGCCCTTGTAGATGACGGCATGCCGGTTGTCGAGCACGCCCAGGCGGTTGGCGGCCGGGTTCTCGGCGTAGGTCGTGTTGTAGAAGTCCAGGTTGTTCTTCAGGATGGCCGTGAAGTCGCGTTTCAGCGGGTGGCTGTCGGGGGTGATGTAGGCCGCCTCGGCCAGCGTGCGCAGGCTCCAGGCCTGGCCGCGCACCTGGTGCGAATCGAGCAGGCCGCGGATATTCTTGCGGTAGCCCGGATTGGTGGCGAACACGTTCCACATGGCCCAGAACTGCAGCTCTTCCAGGTAGTAGTGGTCGCCCGTCACCAGGTAGGGCAGGTAGGCAAAGGCCGGCTGGTGCGCGCTGTCGGCCTTGTACGGCGTCTTGCAGGCTTCCTTCGGGCAGCGCGGGAAGATCTCCTGCTTGCCGGTCTTCGGGTTGCGCGTGTCGTTCGGCGTGCCGAGCAAGGTCATGTAGGGATAGTCCATCAGGCTGATGGGCAGGCCGGTCTGCTTGTCGCGGTAGTGCGCCGACCAGCTGCCGGCCAGGTCGGCCGTGCCCAGCGTGACCTGTTTCGCGCGCGCGTCCATGCTCAGCAAGTACATCGCCGCCCACCCCGGCAGCAGGCCGATGTCGACGCGCCCGCCGGGGCCCGGCATGGCGGGAACGGCGGCGCCTATGCCCATCGGCTCGGTCTTCGCGCCTTCCCATTTGCCGATCAGCGCGGCCAGGGCCGAATCGGATACGCGCACCGAGCGGTCGTAGTTCGGCAGCGCGCGCGAGTCGATCAGGTAAGCCGTGTCGTGGCGCAGGTGGACGGCGGGCGCGGGGCCGGTCCAGGCCACGGTGCGCCAGCGCGCATGGTGCAGGTGGGTGAAGGCCTTCTTCGCATACACGGTGTCGTCGCCGACCTTGACCTCGACGTCGTAGGTAAAATTCTGCGGCGCCGGCTCGTAGGCCCAGTCGTTCTCCACCACCACGTCGACGCGGCGCTTGCCGCTGCCGGCATAGCCGCGGATCGCGAAGCGCGCCGCCAGGTGCGGGTGCGCCTCACCCCTGGCATTGCGCAGCGGCGCCGCCACCTGCAGTTCGGTGACGATTGGGCCGTCGAGCCAAACCTGCGGTTTTTGTTCCTTCAGCAGGCGGTCGGCGGACGCCGTATAGCGTTCGCCATCGATGGTCACCGTGACCTGCGCGCCGGTATCGAGCGCCGGCTTGGCGCCGCCATCGCCCCGGGCGCCGCCCTTGACCAGCGCGATGCCGGCGCTTTGCCCCTTGGCCAGGCGCGGCAGCAGGGCCGAGATCACGGCGTGCCGCACCGAACCGTCCGGGTGGGTCGCCTTGACGTCGACCTGCAGCGGCAGCGTGCCGCCGTCGGCCAGCTTGCCGGCCAGCGCAGCACCGCGCGGCAGGTCGCCAGGCGCGAATACCTGGCCGAAGGTGAGCGGCACCTTGCTCTGTTCCGCGCCGGTATTTTCCACGACCACGCCCGTGATGCCGCCGGCGGGCAGCGCCGACTTGCGTGCCGGGGCCGGCGCAGACTTGCTGGATGCTGCCGGCTGTGCCTTCGCCTCTTCCGGCGCCGTGGCGCCGTGGCGTGCCGACACCACCCGGCTGTCGTCCACCTTGCCGGTACTTGGCAAGCCGGCAAAGCCATCCTGGGCATGGGCGAAGCCGGCGGCGAGGGCGAAGCAGAGGGTAAGAGAGAGCGGGGAGCGGGCAGGCATCATGGCGGCGAACAAGAGCGAGTAGATGATCGGAACAGTAAAACAAAAAGCGCCCCGCAGGGCGCTCGCTTAGGGAAGTACTGATTTTTTCTGTGGGATGGGATTGGCCAGTGAAAAGGCGTCCGGCAAGGCGCAAAATCGCAGCAATAGCGAGCTATTGCGAGATGTTGTAACGCTGCAGGGCGTCTTTTTCACGGCCAAGCACGCCCTCATGAATTCATCAGTGCTTCCTTAGTCCGGATGGCTTACTGCTTGAGCGTGCGCTCGAACAGTTTCAGGATGCGGCGGTACTGGTCGAACCAGCTCTCCGGCTGCGTGTAGGCGTGGCGTTCCAGCGGATAGCTGGCCAGTTCCCAGTTATCCTTGCGCAGTTCGATCAGGCGCTGGGCCATGCGCACCGAGTCCTGGTAGAACACGTTGTCGTCGACCATGCCGTGGCCGATCAGCAGGTTGCCGCGCAGGTTCTCGGCGTACTCGATCGGCGACGAGATTTTATACGCCTGCGGGTCGAGGTCCGGCGTGTTCAGGATATTCGCGGTGTACTCGTGGTTGTAGCTGGTCCAGTCGGTCACCGGGCGCAGCGCGGCGCCGGACTTGAACATTTCCGGTGCGCGCATCAGGGCCATGAAGGTCATGAAGCCGCCGTAGCTGCCGCCGTAGATGCCCACGTTCTGCACGTCGCCCTGCAGGTTCGCGGCCAGGTACTTCACGCCGTCCTGGTAGTCCACCAGTTCCGGATGGCCCATCTGGCGGTAGATCGCGGTGCGCCAGTTGCGGCCGTAGCCCTTCGAGGCGCGGTAGTCCATGTCGAGCACGATGTAGCCGCGTTCCACCAGCAGGTTGTGGAACATCTGCTCGCGGAAGTAGTTCGGGTAGCGCTTGCTGGTGTTCTGCAAATAGCCGGCGCCGTGCACGAACATCACGATCGGGTACTTTTTACCCGGCTCGAGCTGGGCCGGGCGGTACAGCTTCGACCACACCGGGTCGCCGCCGTCGCTCGACGGCACGGCCACGTATTCGGGCTGGATCCACTCGCGCGCCTTGTATTCGGCAGTGCGGGTATCGGTCAGCTTGACGGCCGCGCCGCCCGATACCGGCACCGTGGCCAGCTGGATGGGCGTGTAGCTGGTCGAGTAATGCACCAGCAGCTTGCGGTTGTCCGGCGACAGGGCGAAGCGCTCGACGCCTTCGAGCCCGGTCACCTCGCGCGTCGCGCCATCCTTGGCATTCACGGCGCAGACTTCATACGTGCCCGGGTTCTTGCGGTTGCAGAGCAGGTAGGCGGTGCTGCCGTCGACGTTCCACTGCACGTCGCCGGCCTCCCACTTGCCGCTTGTGAGCGCGCGCGCGTGGCCCGCGGCATCCGAGGTGTACAGGTGGGCGTAGCCGCTTTCTTCCGACAGGTACCACAGGCTGCGGTTGTCCGGCAGCCAGCCGAAATCGGCGTTGTCGTAGTTGACCCAGGCCTCGTCGCTCAGGCGGTGCAGGGGTTTCAGCTTGGCGGCCGGCAGGTCGATCGTGGCGATCCAGCGGTCCTTGTTGTCGACCGCGCGCAGCATCACGGCGACGGCCTTGCCGTCGGCGGTCCAGCGCACGGCGTCGGCGCGGTCGGCGATGCGCACCGGGCGGTTGCCCTTCAGCGGGTCGAGCTTGGCGTCGGCGCGCAGCTTGGCCAGCGGGTCGGTGGCGATGCCCGGCAGGCTGTCGAAGGCGATGTCCTGGACCTTGTTCGTGGCCAGGTCGATCAGTTTCAGCGCGTGCGGCGCCGGGTTGTTGCGGCCGACGCGGGTGCGTTCGTCGTCGGCTTCCTCGTAGCCCGACTCGGTAACGTAGCGCGGCATCTTGCCGACGCGGCCCTTGTCGCCGCCTTTTGCGGCGGTGACCACCACCAGGTAACGGCCGTCGGGCGACAGGGCGCTGCCTTCGATGGTGACCTTGTCGCCCAGGTAGACCGGGCTTGGTGCGCGCGTGGCGTCGGCGCGGCGCTCTTCCTCGGCGCGGGCGCGGCCGGCGTCGCGGTCGTCCTTGGCCCGTTTCAGCGTGGCGATCAGGCGCAGCTGCATGTCGCGCAGCGCGTCCGGGTCCGTGGCGGCCGGATCCTTCGCGGCGCGCGGCAGGGCGACCGGGCCCTGCACGCGGCTGGTGCGGTCCCAGCTGAACCACTCGTGGCCGACGCGGAACTGCACGGCGCGCTCGTCGCTGGAGAACTGCGGGTCCTCGGCCTTCACGCCGCGGCTGATCTGCACCAGGGCGCCGTTTTTCAGGTCGCGTTCGAACAGGTCGCCGTTGCGCACCAGGACGGCGCGCGTATGGTTGCGGTTGTAGACCACGTTCGGGCTGTCGAGTTTTGCCAGCTCATCGTCCTGCACCTTGCGCGGCTGTCCGCCCTGGACGGCCTGGAAGGTATCGCGCAGCTGGGCGCCGGTGCGCTTCTGCTTGTAGAAAACCTGCTTGCCATCCCAGCTCCACCAGGCCTGTTCGACAGGGTTGCCGATCCAGTCCGGGTTGGCCATGGCCTGGTCGAGGGTGATGGGCGTCGGCGCCGCTACGGCTGCAGACGAGGCGATGAACGCGGCAAAAATCGAAAGTGCAGGAAGTCGCATCGTGAATGAGTGGTGGGTGAATTAGATCGGCGAATGAATTGGCTGAAATATCAGCCTATCCATCGCCAACAATAGCTTTCTGGCTAGAAATTGCGAAAGCATTCTAGCGCAGCCACCATGCGACGGGGAGGTTTCGGAAAGATTATCCGAAAGAGAATTCGTCCGCGTATTGATGTAAGTACGCGTACCATTTGCTACTTATTAAGCGCTCAGGCAGCCTGGTTCCGGCTTTTCGACTGGCGTGGCAGGAACATGGCGATGCGTGCAACGACGGCGAGGATGGCGAGGCCGACTGGCAGGTATTCGAAAGCGGTCATGGTCAAACCTTTCATGCGCTTGCAGCGCGCTGGGTTGGTAAATACTGCGTTGATGCGTTGCAGTATAGAACGACTTTCTTCATAAACAAACTTTATGTTCATGATGTCCGCGATAAGCTGGACGTATGATTTGCGGGATATTAACGCCTCGGATATTGACGGCTGATATATCCTGACTGCAACTAAAACGTATAAGCGAGGCGCAATGCGCTTATCCGCCAGCCCATGAAGTGGCAGGGTGGGCACTTTATCGTGATCGAGACGCTGTTGGACCTGCCGACTATCTGGCAGACGTAAAAAAAGCGCAGCCTCGGCTGCGCGTCGTTTTTACTGCTGACTGCTACTTAGCGATTCGCGAAGTAACGCAGTTCCGCTGCCAGGCTCGGCGAGTGCGCTTCCGATTCGGCGGCCAGTGCCAGCATCTCGTTGCGGCCAGCCAGCTCGTCGCTGCTGCGGGTGAACCAGCCGCCATGGGCGGTGAACAATTGTTCACAGAAGCTGCGGACAGTGGCGAACAGGTCGGTGGTGTGGTGGCGCAGTCCGTCGTTCTGCGCCTGGGTGATCGTTGCTGCATTCATGGTGGACTCCGTCAATATACTGTGATGTTGCAGTGCAGTATAAATTCCTTGAATCCATAAATAAACTTTCGGTTCGTGATACCAGCGATACAGGAAGCGCATAATGTTGCGTTGCCGCAACTCATCCGCTCATTCCTCGTCCTTCTCTTTGCCATGCCCGAGCAAGCGGTCCTTGACGGTCAGCAAGCGCTGGACCTTGGTACCCATCTTCATCAGCTGCGCCAGCGATTCCGGCGATAACCGGTGCAGGTCGTCGAACCAGTTATTCGCCAGGTCGACCAGCTCGTGCATCTCGCCCATGCGCCGCTGGGCGAACACGTCCTCGGGCGTCTTGGCCTTGACCAGCAGCGATTCGCGCAGCACCGACAGGGTCGGCGCCACTTCGCGCCGGCGCCGCTCGGCCGCCACCACGCGGAAGATTTCCCACACGTCGCCCAGCGAGGTGAAGTATTCGCGGCGGTCGCCGGGAATGCGGCTCATGCGCACCAGGCCCCAGGATTGCAGTTCCTTCATCCCGATGCTGACGTTCGAGCGCGAAATGCCGAGCTTTTCGCCGATGTCGTCCGCGTGCAACTGCTGCTCGGTCACGAAGAGCAGGGCGTAGATCTGCCCCACGGTGCGGTTGATGCCCCAGCGGCTACCCATCTCGCCGAAGTGGCTGACAAAACTCTGGACTAGTGGCGTCACGGTCGAGAACTTTTCGAAAGTTTGGAAAGTTCGATTATCTCACGCGCAGCATCGCAGTTGCTGCCCTCGGCCCGAGGATACCCGACTAAGTTACTGGCCTTCTCGTGACAATACAATTGTTCTGCTGCATACTTTCACTGTTTTCTGAAAATTCAGAAGTTTTTGCAGGTTGTGAAACCTGTGCGCGGCAGGGACATCCGGGCCGCTACCACTGCAGAGCTGAGAGAATGGATTCGCACCGTAACCGTCGTACCGTTTTCCTGACCGCCGCGCTGGCGATCGCGCCAGGCCATGCGCTGCCTGTCTTCCGTCACCCCGGCTGCGCGCCACCGCCCTGACGCGGTAAGGCCGAATCCGCGGCGCACCGGTCACGGCGCACCGCACCCCCGAACTCCGGAGAAGAACCATGCTCTCGAACAGACGCCGTGGCGCGGACGCGCACGCCCCTGCAAAGCAGGACAGCGCCAGCAGCACCCATCCTCAGCCAGCCGGCAGCCGCCCCGGCGCGCTGGCGCAGGCAGCCGCCGCGCTGCTCTGGATCGCCCAGGCCGCGCTGCTGGCCGGCGCCGTCGGCCGCCTCGCCGGTGGCGCCGGACTCGATGCGGTCATCGCTCCGGCGCTCGGCTTCCTGGCGCTGGGCGTGGCCCGCGCCAGCCTCGACGCCTGGGGCGCGCGCCGCGTGTTCGGCGCGGCGCGCGGCTGGCTGGCAGACCTGCGCGCCGGCGCCGCCCACTCCCTGGCGCGCCGTTCGCCGCTGGACCGCACGCGTCCCGCCTCGGGCCGGGCCGCCAGTATCGTGGCCGAGCAGGCCGAGGCCGTGCTGCCCTGGCTGCTGCGTTACCAGGCTGCGCGCTGGCGCGTGTTGCTGGTGCCGCCCGTGATTGCGCTGGCGGTCGGCTCGCTGTCGTGGGCGGCGGCGCTGATCCTGCTGCTGGCCGCGCCGCCGATCCCGCTTTTCATGATCGTCATCGGCTGGCGCGCCAAGGCCGCCAGCGAAGCGCAGCTGCAGCTGGCGGGCGGCATGCACGGCTTCCTGCTCGACCGCCTGCGCGGCCTGTCGACCCTGCGCGCGCTCGGCGCCGTCGACGCCACCGCGGGGCGCCTGCATGGCACGGCCCAGGCCCTGCGCCAGGGCACGATGCGCGTGCTGCGCATCGCCTTCCTATCGTCCACCGCGCTCGAACTGTTCTCGGCCCTGGCCGTCGCCCTGGTTGCCGTGTATGTCGGCTTCCACCTGCTCGGCCAGATCGACGGCGGCAGCTGGGGTGCGCGCCTCACGCTGGAGCAGGGCATGTTCATCCTGATGCTGGCGCCGGCCTTCTTCGAGCCGCTGCGCGACCTGGCCGCGGCCTGGCACGACAAGGCCGCCGGCGAGGCCGCGCGCGAAGCGCTGCACGCACTGCGGGACGCGGCGCCAGTCCTGCCGGGGGCCCTGCACGATGCAGCGTTCGATGAAAGCAAAGCCGCGGACCAGGGCAGCGCCGCGCCGGGCCTGGCGATTGCCGGCCTGCGCTTCGCCCATCCGGGCGAGGCCCCGCTGTTCGACGGCTTCGCGCTCGACGTGGCGCCGGGCGAGCACATTGCCCTGGTCGGCGCCAGCGGCAGCGGCAAGACCACGCTGCTGGCGCTGGCCGCCGGCCTGGTCCAGGCCGAGGGCGGCAGCATCCGCATCGGCGGCGTCGATCTCGACGACGCCAGCGCCGCCGGCCTGCGTTCGCGCATGGCCTGGATCGGCCAGAAGCCCCATGTCTTCGCCGCCACGGTGCGCGCCAACGTGGCCCTCGGCCGTCCCGGCGTGACGCCGCTGGCGGTGACGGCGGCGGTGCGCCGCGCCGGACTGGCGCATGTCGAACACGCCGCGCCGCACGAGGCGCTGGGCGAGGGCGGCACCGGCCTGTCCGGCGGAGAACTGGTGCGCCTGGCGCTGGCGCGCGCCGCCGTCGCCCCGCAGGCCAGCCTGCTGCTGGCCGATGAACCCACCGCCCACCTCGACCACGATACGGCCGCCGCCGTCACTGACGCGCTGCTCGCGCTGGCGCGCGGCCGCACGCTGGTCGTCGCCACCCACGACCTGGCCCTGGCCGCGCGTATCGGCAAGTCGGGCCGCGTGGTCCACATCGGGCCGGCTGGACTTGCAAAGGAGGCAGCATGAAACACCGTGACGATGTCCTTACCGTGCTGCGCCTGTTCATGCGCAGCGACGCGCGCCGCCTGCTGCTGGGCGCCGGCCTGTCGACGCTGACCGTGCTGGCCGGCGTCGCGCTGCTCGGCGCCTCGGGCTGGTTCATCACGGCCACCGGCCTGGCCGGCCTGTCGTCCGCGGCGGCCCTGGCATTCAACGTCTTCGTGCCGAGCGCCGGCATCCGCCTGCTGGCCCTGGGCCGCACCTTCGGGCGCTATGCCGAACGCCTGGTCACCCACGACGCCACCCTGGGCGTGCTGGCAGCGCTGCGCGTGCAGCTGTTTCGCGGCTGGGCCGAACCGCAGGCGGCGCGCGCACTGCTGCTGCGACCGGGCCGGCTGCTGTTTCGCCTCACAAGCGACATCGACGCGCTGGAGTCGATCTACCTGCGCCTGCTGGTGCCGCTCGCCGCCACCTTCGGCGCGGCGCTGCTGGCCGGCCTGCTGCTGGCCATCCTCGACTGGCGCCTGGGTGCGTTCGTCTTCGCCTGGCTGCTGCTGTGCGGCTGGGGCCTCGCCGCCTGGACCGCGCGCCAGGCCCGTCCGCTGGCGCTGCGCCGCGTGCAGCTGACGGAGCGCCTGCGCGGCGCCGCCATCGACCTCGCCGCCGGCCAGACCGACCTGGCCCTGGCCGGCCGCCTGCCGGCCCAGTGCGCGGCCCTGGCGCACATCGACGCCCGCCTGGCGCGTGGCGACGACGCGCTGCACCGCCTCGAGACCCGGGCCGGCTGGATGCATGCGGTGGCCGGCCACGCGGCGCTGGCGCTGGTGCTGCTGGCGGCCGGCGCGCTGGCCGGACAGGGCAGGCTGGATGCACCGCTGGCCGCGCTGGCCCTGCTGACGCTACTGGCCGCACTGGAGCCGTTTGCGGCGCTGCGCCGCGGCGCCATCGACGCGGCGCGCAGCGCGCTGGCGGCACGCCGCCTGGCGCCGCGCCTGCAGGCTTCGGCGCCCGAAGCGCCGCCGCGCCAAGGCACCGACGCAAACGGCGCAAACGACGTCCTGCGCCTGGAGCGCGTCAGCGTCACCCACGCCGGCCGCACCCACAACGCGCTGCACGCCATCGACCTGCGCATCGCCGCTGGCGAACGGGTCGCCGTGATCGGCGCCAGCGGCGCCGGCAAGTCCACGCTGCTGGCGCTGGCCGCCGGCGAACTGGCGCCCGAAACAGGGCGCGTGGCGGCGGCGCCCTGCACCTGGCTCACCCAGCGCACCGAGCTGTTCCAGGACAGCCTGCGCGAGAACCTGCGCCTGGCCGATCCGCACGCCAGCGACGCCCAGCTCTGGGATGCGCTGGGAGCGGCCGGCCTGGCCGAGGACGTGCGCGGCCTGGCCCAGGGCCTGGATACGCCGCTGGGCGAGGGCGGCCTGGGCCTGTCCGGTGGCCAGGCGCGGCGCCTGGCACTGGCGCGCCTGCTGCTGCGCGACACCGGCTTCTGGCTGCTCGACGAACCGACCGAAGGCCTGGACGGCGCCACCGCCGCCGACGTGCTGGCGCGCCTGCGGCGCCATGCCGATGGCGGCGCGCTGCTGGTCGCCACCCACCTGCGGCGCGAGGCCGCGCTGGCCGAGCGCCTGCTGGTGATCGGCGGCGGCCGCATCGTGGCCGACCTGCGGCGCGGCGCCCCCGGATACGACGCGGCGCTGGCGCGCCTGCGCCAACACTGAACCACTCACTTCAACAACAAGAAAGGATCGCATCATGGATCTCGATGTCGTCGGGCTCTCCCGGCTACAGTTCGCCCTCACGGCGCTGTACCACTTCTTATTCGTTCCCCTGACCCTGGGGCTGTCGATGCTGGTCGCCATCATGGAGACGGTGTATGTGATGACCAGCCGTCCCGTCTGGCGCCAGATGACCAGGTTCTGGGGCGTCCTGTTCGGGATTAACTTCGCCATCGGCGTCTCCACCGGCCTGGTGATGGAGTTCCAGTTCGGGATGAACTGGAGCTACTACAGCCACTACGTGGGCGACGTCTTCGGCGCGCCGCTGGCGCTCGAAGGCCTGATGGCCTTCTTCCTCGAAGCGACCTTCGTCGGCCTGTTCTTCTTCGGCTGGGACAGGCTCTCGAAGCGCGCCCACCTGGTCGTGACCTGGCTGACCGCCATCGGCACCAACTTCTCGGCGCTGTGGATCCTGATCGCCAACGGCTGGATGCAGAACCCGGTCGGCGCCGCCCTGAATCCGCAGACCATGCGCATGGAAGTCACCGACTTCTTCGCCGTGCTGACCAACCCGGTGGCCCAGGCCAAGTTCGTACACACGGTATCGGCCGGCTATGTGATCGCCGCCTTCTTCGTGCTCGGCATCTCGGCCTGGTTCCTGCTCAAGGGCCGCCACCAGGAGCTGGCCAAGCGCTCGATGACGGTGGCCGCTTCCTTCGGCCTGGCCGCCTCGCTGTCGGTGGTGGTGCTGGGCGACGAAAGCGGCTACCTGTCGACCGAACACCAGAAGATGAAGCTCGCCGCGATCGAAGCCATGTGGCACACCGAGCCGGCGCCGGCAGCGTTCACCGCCTTCGGCTTCCCGAACCAGGCCGCGCGCGAGACGCACTACGCGATCCACATCCCCTGGGTGATGGGCCTGATCGGCACCCGTTCGCTGGACACCGAGATCCCCGGCATCTACGAGCTGGTGGACCTGGCCGAGCTGCGGGTGCGCCAGGGCATCGTCGCCTACGACGCGCTGGAACAGATCCGCGCCCTGGGCGGCAAGGGCCCGGTCCCGGCCGAACTGCAGGCGACCTTCGAGGCGCACGGCCAGCAGCTCGGCTACGCGCTGCTGCTCAAGCGCTACATCGACGATCCGCGCCAGGCCACCGATGCGCAGATCGCGCAGGCCGCCGCCGACACCGTGCCGCAGGTGGCGCCGCTGTTCTGGTCCTTCCGGGTGATGGTCGGGCTGGGCATGTACTTCATCGTGCTGACCGCCGTGTTCTTCATCCTGTCGGCACGGCGCCGCCTGGACGCCTATCCATGGCTCTTGAAAGTGGCCGTGTGGTCGCTGCCGCTGCCGTGGGTCGCCGCCGAAGCCGGCTGGATCGTCGCTGAACTGGGCCGCCAGCCCTGGGCCATCGAAGGCGTGCTGCCGACGGCGGTGGCGGTGTCGAACCTCGGCATCACCACCGTGCTCGGCACGCTGATCGGCTTCGTGGTGCTGTACACGATCCTGCTCGTCGTGGAGATGAAGCTGATGTTGAAAGCCATCCGCAAGGGTCCGGACGCCGGCGACCTGCTGGACAAGCCGCCCGCCGCCGCCATGCCGCACAACGCCATCCCGACGCATTCCTGATACCGCGGAGTAAACAACCATGATTCTTCATACACTGCTCGACTACGACGTACTGCGCGTCGTCTGGTGGGTCCTGCTGGGCGTGCTGCTGGTGGCCTTTGCCGTCACCGACGGCTTCGACCTCGGCACCGGCACCTTGCTGCCTTTCGTCGCGAAGACCGACCTCGAAAGGCGCGTCGTCATCAATTCCATCGGCCCGGTCTGGGAAGGCAACCAGGTCTGGCTGGTGCTGGGCGGCGGCGCCATCTTCGCCGCGTGGCCGCAGCTGTACGCGGTGTCGTTCTCGGGCTTCTATCTCGCCATGTTCGCGGTGCTGTTCGCCCTGATCCTGCGCCCGGTCGGCTTCAAGTACCGCAGCAAGCACGAAGGCGCCCGCTGGCGCGCGACCTGGGACTGGCTGCTGTTCGTGGGCGGTTTTGTCCCTTCGCTGATTTTCGGCGTGGCTCTCGGTAACGTGCTGCAGGGCGTGCCGTTCCGCCTGACGCCGGACATGCAGATCTTCTACGACGGCAGCTTCTTCGGCCTGCTCAACCCCTTCGCGCTGCTGTGCGGCCTGGTGTCGGTGGCGATGCTGGTGATGCACGGCGCCAGCTGGCTGGCGCTGAAGACCGAGGGCGCCGTGGCGGCGCGTTCGCGCAGCTGGGGCATGCGCGCGGCCGTGGCCGTGATCGGGCTGTATGCGCTGGCCGGCTGGGCGTTGTGGCGTTTTGTGGATGGCTACCGCATCACCAGCGAAGTCGTGACGACGGGCGCCTCGAACCCGCTGTTCAAGACCGTGGCGGGGCAGGGCGGCGCCTGGTTCGCGAACTACGCCGCCCATCCGTGGACGGTGGCGGCGCCGGTGCTGGGTTTTGTGGGCGCCGTGCTGGCGCTGCTCGGCCTGGCGCGCCGCTGGGAAGGCTGGACCATGGTGTTCAGCAGCCTGTCGATTGCCGGCATCATCCTCAGCGTGGGGGCATCGATGTTCCCCTTCATCCTGCCGTCGTCGATCCAGGGCGCGGCCAGCCTGACCGTGTGGGACGCGTCGTCGAGCCACCTGACGCTGTTCATCATGCTGGTCGGTAGCGCCATCTTCCTGCCGCTGATCATCGGCTACACCAGCTGGGTCTACAAGGTCTTGTGGGGCAAGGTCGATGCGAACGGCATCCGCGACGGCAAGGGCCACGCCTACTAATCAACGCAACAAAAAAGGAGTGTGATATGTGGTATTTCGCCTGGATCCTCGGCCTGCCGCTGGCGGCCGCTTTCGCGGTACTGAACGCGATGTGGTTCGAACTGGTGGATGACGACAAGCGCAAGGCTTGACCGTGTGTCGATGCCGCCGCTTTTGCGGCGGCATTGTCGTATGCGGGTCGCGCCGATTCGCGCTCGCGATTGGCGCCGCAACGCTATCGGCTTTGTCAGGTACTGGTGGAGCAGACGATGTCCTGCATCGTCCACATCAGGGTGCCTTCAGACAGCGTATCGGTCTTGATCCGCTCCGGCGGGAAGACAACCGCGAATTCCGTCGCGCCGCTTGGCGAGGTAGCGGTCATTTTCTCGATCCTGAGCGTCTTGCCGCTGCAGTTGAGCAGGGCGGTAGCGGACCTTCTCGAACCCTTCTTCCGGTCGTCTCCCTGGTCCTTGCCGTACATGGTGACCATGTTCAGTCTTGTCAGGTTACGGCCCTGGCCAACGTACTCGAAGCCCGAGTCGACATACATCTCGCTGCCGGACGGCGTGTTCGAGGCCACCTTGACCATCCCGGCATGCGCCGCGCCTGGTGCGAGGACGAATCCCGCTAATATCCATCGAATTGGCGCCAGCCTCCCTCCGCGTAGGACTGAGGCAAAAAGAGCCTTGCTCGGCAGAAAAACGCCGAGTCGGGCATCATGGCGCATCACTCACTTCGATAGAAAGAAATTTGCATGTCTGATCTCCTGCAAACCTTGCAGTGGCGTTACGCCACCAAAAAGATGGACCCTGCCAAGAAGGTCGCCAAAGAAAAGATCGACCGCATTCTCGAGGCGGTGCGCCTGACGGCCAGCTCCAGTGGCTTGCAACAGTACGAGATGTTCATCGTGACCAACCCTGGCCTGCGCGAACAGATCAAGACGCATGCCTGGAACCAGTCCCAGGTGACGGACGCCTCGCACTTGCTGGTGTTCGCCGCGTGGGATAACTACACGCCCGAGCGCATCAACGCCATGTTCGACCTGGTGAACGATGAGCGCGGCTTCAAGAACGAAGGCTGGGAAGCCTACCGCCAGCAACTGCTGTCGACCTACCCGCAGCGCGACGCCGAGACCAATTTCGAGCATGCCGCACGCCAGGCCTATATCGGCCTGGGCAGCGCGCTGATTGCCGCCGCCGAAGAAAAGGTCGATGCGACGCCGATGGAAGGTTTTGATCCGGCCAAGGTCGACGAGATCCTGAAGCTGCGCGAGCGCGGCCTGCGTTCGGTGATCCTGCTGCCGGTTGGCTACCGTGCGGATGAAGGCGACTGGCTGGTCAACCTGAAGAAGGTGCGTCGTCCATTGTCCCAGTTCGTTACCGAGCTGGCATAAGCGCGCTTGAAACAAGCATGAAAAAAGCCAGACCGGCTGACGCCTGGTCTGGCTTTTTGAATTCTTGGTCGGGGTGAGAGGATTCGAACCTCCGGCCTCTACGTCCCGAAC
>Ga0265798_10000366_pt1 | contig 80528 bp, 82 predicted proteins | sample P3T30metagenome_FD_192430 | JGI IMG/M metagenome (GOLD analysis project Ga0265798, IMG submission 192430) | Plant litter microbial communities from East Loma Ridge, Irvine, California - P3 T30 | ecosystem: Environmental > Terrestrial > Plant litter > Unclassified | place: USA: California... | reverse complement strand
AACTTACAGTTTCAAGCGAACCACGCCACAAAAAATAATGTTTGAAAAAACATATATAAAGAAGGTGTTACTTATTTTTAGTAACGCCTTTTTTTATACCTCCTCACCCCGGCCGTCTGCAAAGGAAAGGGGAATAGCTACACTCGTAACGTGTAGTGAGAAATATAAATTATTGATTATACTTTAAAATTGTTCCGTTCCTGGCTCTCCTCTCCTTTGGAGAGGGGTTGGGGGAGAGGTCTAAAGTTAAGAGTATCAGAGATACTAAAATTATCGTAAATTTGCACAGCCTTTAAGGTGATTACTAAACACAACTACAACACATACAATGCCTAAAGACACTTCCATCAAATCTGTTTTAATAATTGGATCGGGCCCCATCGTTATTGGCCAGGCATGCGAATTTGACTATGCCGGTTCGCAGGCAGCACGATCTATAAGGGAAGAGGGGATAGAGGTTATCCTTATCAACTCTAACCCGGCTACTATCATGACCGACCCTTCTATGGCCGATCATGTATACCTGAAGCCGCTTACTACAAAATCGATCGTAGAAATACTTAAAGCACACCCTAATATAGATGCTGTATTGCCAACCATGGGCGGGCAGACAGCACTTAACCTTTGCCTCGAGGCTGAGGAAAAAGGCATATGGGCCGATTTTAACGTGCGCCTTATTGGGGTAGATGTTAATGCTATAAATATTACCGAAGACAGGGAGCAGTTTAAACAGCTTTTAGAAAGGATAGGTATACCTGCCGCTCCGGCTAAAACAGCAAACTCGTTCCTTAAAGGTAAAGAAATAGCGCAGGAATTTGGCTTTCCACTCGTTATACGCCCATCTTTTACACTGGGTGGCACGGGTGCAGCTTTTGTACACCGAAAAGAAGACTTTGATAACCTCCTTACGTATGGCCTTGAAATGTCGCCTATACACGAGGTGCTTATAGATAAAGCTCTTTTAGGTTGGAAAGAATACGAACTTGAATTACTTCGCGACCAGAATGATAACGTGGTTATCATTTGTTCTATAGAAAATATGGACCCTATGGGCATCCACACCGGCGATAGTATTACCGTGGCTCCGGCCATGACACTAAGCGATGTTACCTTCCAGAAAATGAGGGATATGGCTATACTGATGATGCGCAGCATAGGCAACTTTGCCGGTGGATGTAACGTACAGTTTGCCGTAAGCCCTGATGAGAAAGAAGATATTGTTGCCATAGAGATTAACCCAAGGGTATCACGTTCATCAGCACTGGCTTCTAAAGCTACAGGTTACCCTATTGCCAAGATAGCATCTAAGCTGGCGCTTGGCTATAACCTTGACGAACTTCAAAACCAGATCACTAAGTCAACTTCGGCTTTATTTGAGCCTACGTTAGACTATGTTATCGTAAAAATACCACGCTGGAACTTTGATAAATTTGAAGGTGCAGACCGTACCCTTGGATTGCAAATGAAATCGGTAGGTGAGGTTATGGGTATAGGCCGCTCGTTCCAGGAGGCACTGCATAAGGCTACGCAATCGCTCGAAATTAAGCGTAACGGGCTTGGCGCAGATGGTAAAGGCTATACCAATTATGAGCAGATAATCGACAAACTTACCCATGCAAGCTGGGACCGTGTGTTTGTTATTTATGATGCCATACAAATGGGTATACCCTTAAGCCGCATACACGAAATTACTAAGATAGACATGTGGTTCCTTAAGCAATATGAGGAACTGTACAGTCTTGAAAAAGAGGTGTCGCGATTTAAAATAGATACACTACCTAAAGAGTTGCTTCTTGAAGCAAAACAAAAAGGCTTTGCCGACAGGCAGCTGGCCCACATGATGGACTGCCTTGAGAGCGAAGTGTATAACAAGCGCGAAGAGATGGGCGTGAAGCGTGTTTACAAACTGGTAGATACCTGCGCAGCCGAATTTGAAGCTAAAACACCATATTACTACTCAACTTTTGAAGCTGAAATTCAGCGAGCCGATGGCACCCGTTATGTACATAACGAGAGTATTGTAAGTGATAAGAAAAAGGTTATAGTGTTAGGATCGGGACCTAACCGTATAGGGCAGGGTATAGAGTTTGACTACTCGTGCGTACACGGTGTACTGGCTGCAGCTGAGTGTGGTTATGAAACGATCATGATAAACTGTAACCCTGAAACCGTATCTACCGATTTTGATACCGCTGATAAACTGTACTTTGAGCCGGTATTCTGGGAACATATTTATGATATCATACGCCATGAAAAACCGGAAGGTGTTATTGTGCAGCTTGGTGGGCAGACCGCCCTTAAGCTTGCTGAAAAACTGGATCGTTATGGTATAAAAATTATAGGCACCAGCTTTGATGCGCTCGACCTTGCTGAGGACAGGGGCCGTTTCTCTGACCTGCTTACCGAGCTTGGAATACCATTCCCGCAGTTTGGTATAGCCGAGAGTGCGGAGGAGGCTACAAAGCTTGCCGAAACATTAGATTTCCCGTTACTGGTGCGCCCAAGTTATGTACTTGGCGGACAGGGCATGAAGATTGTAATTAACAAGCAGGAGCTTGAAGACCACGTTATCGATTTGCTTAAAAGCATACCGGGCAATAAACTGCTTCTTGACCATTACCTTGATGGCGCTATAGAGGCCGAGGCCGATGCTATTTGCGATGGCGAAGATGTTTACATCATAGGGATCATGGAGCATATAGAGCCTTGTGGGGTACACAGTGGCGATAGTAATGCTACGCTCCCTCCATTCAACTTAGGGGAGTTTGTAATGCAGCAAATAAAAGACCATACCAAAAGGATAGCACTTGCGCTTAAAACAGTAGGTCTTATAAACATACAGTTTGCCATTAAAGACGATATTGTTTATATTATAGAAGCTAATCCAAGAGCATCGCGTACAGTTCCATTTATTGCTAAAGCATACGGCGAACCTTATGTAAACTATGCCACAAAGGTAATGCTTGGTGCTAAAAAGGTGAAAGACTTTACCTTTAACCCGCAGCTTAAGGGCTATGCCATAAAACAGCCGGTATTTTCTTTTAGTAAATTCCCAGGTGTGAACAAACAGCTTGGGCCTGAAATGAAATCAACAGGAGAGAGTATCCTCTTTATAGACGATCTTAAAGACGACCAGTTTTACGAGCTGTATTCACGCCGTAAAATGTACCTGAGCAGGTAGTACGATTACGTTTCGATACCTTATACTATAATAAAAGCCCCGGATTACCGGGGCTTTTGCATTTTATATATCTGGTCGAACTTAACTATTATGGGTTTAATACAACCTTGTCTTCGCTAGTGCTTGATACAATCATATTTCGTAATACTTCTATAACAGCGGCATATACTTGTGGAATATGATCATCCGATTACAAATGTTATCATAGCTGCATTTAGTGCTATTACGAGCATTATGTAAAGGGCCCAAAGCGGATATGTGCACTCTATAGATAACAAATTAAGTATAATTTATTGGCCGATGCTATTGTGCATCATATCTATAATTAAATTTTCCTTCGGTTACACGATATGTTATTACGGGTTCGTCATACGTCTTTGCCTCGAAAGCAAAGGTACCCTTTACAACTTTAGTGGTTGTATTAATTTCGGTGATAGATATTGAACCTGATGTAGTAAGCTTATCGCCCGCCGATAGGTTGTTAATTAGATCGATGTGTGTTGTGTTAAATTCAGTATCGGCATTAACATTAAAAGTTCCTACGCGTAAGTCAGTTCTTTTTATCCACATGTTAATTTCAATTGGGCCTAAAACGCCGCCCCATCTTCCCTGTATCTGTATATAGTCTTCGTCAGGATAGTAACTGTAGATACTCGCAGTAGCAAGATTATCACCCCAGGGGCTCGCCATGTTATACAATGTGCCGTCAATCTTTGCACTCATGGGTATACCCATGCCTGCACCCGGAGTTTCAGGGTTCTCTGTTGGCGGAACTTCTGTTTCAGGATTTTCAGCCTGTGAGTTGTCTACCGGAGCAGCATCATCTCCTGAACAACTGTTAAGCGCAAGTGCAAGTAATAGCAAACTTGTAATTTTCGTAATTTTCATTGTTATAATATAATAATTGTTGAATACGGCGGCAAAAATACTATTATTTATTTCTTAAAATTTTATTTATACTTTTTTATTTATGTTAATGTTAACAATTTTTGGTTTGACTCACTATGGCATTTTCCATGGTTAACATCTTTGCTTTATCCTTACATTTGATTGTAATTTATATCACCCCATGGACATCTTAAAGAAAAAAGTAAATACGCATGCTACAACCATAGATACCACCGGCTTTGGTACCAACCCTTCCAGCTATGGCGGGCGTTTTATAAACAAAGACGGATCGGCAAATATAGAGAAGCGGGGCCTCACGTTCTTTAGCCGCATAAGCTGGTACCATACTATGCTCAATATGTCAGGATGGAAGTTTTTGGGTTTGCTTGTAGCATTCTACATCGTAGTGAATTTTATATTTGCCATTTTATATTATGCCATTGGTATAGAGTATCTTGATGGTATAGATAATACGGGAAGCGAGTGGCTGAAATTTGGCAAGGCTTACTTTTTTAGCGCCCAAACTTTTACTACTGTTGGTTACGGACATATAAGCCCGAGCGGTTTTTTAACCAGTGCGCTTTCGGCGGCAGAAGCATTAACGGGTTTGCTGAGTTTTGCTATTGCCACGGGTTTATTTTATGGTAGGTTTAGCAGGCCTAAAGCCTTTGTAAAGTTTTCGCACAACGCCGTAATCGCTCCTTATAGGGATGGAAGAGCATTTATGATTCGGTTGGCACCATTTAAAAACACTAAATTGATTGATGCTGAAGCCCGTATGACCTTGGGTATGACAGTAACTGATGATAATGGCAATGCCGTAAATAAATTTTATGTACTGCCTTTAGAAATGGAACGGATAACGGCTTTATCTCTAAGCTGGACATTAGTACACCCAATTGTTGAAGACAGTCCGTTTTATGGATTTACTAAGGAAGATTTTGCGGCTGCCGAAGGCGAGGTTATAATATACATGAAGGCATTTGATGATCTCTTTAGTAACACCGTTGCGGCAAGCACATCCTACACGTTTGATGAAATTGTATACGGGGCAAAATTTGAAATGATGTACAGCGAGAACGCCGATAATACTAAAACTATTTTATTTTTGGATAAGTTAAATGCTTACAAAAACCTCGATATCGGATAGATTGGGCACGAGGTAAAATTTATTTTTTTAGATGAAAACTGCTTAAAATCAAATGTTTGTATTTGGTAATTTATTGTTGTTAATTTGTAAGAACGAATTATTAACTTTAAATTAATTGACAATGAAAACAAAATTACTTTTAGCATTTATTTTTGGAGCGTTTGCCATGAACGCACAGGACACCCACATGATAAACTGGTTTTTTAATGTGCCAACAGCGCAGGCAAGCATGACCGTGAACCAGGGTGACACTGTAATGTGGATGCTTACAGACAGTATGCCCCACACGGTAGAAACATCTACGGGAGCAGTAGAATCTTTTAATAGTGGTAACCTTACCGCAGGTTCATCTTACTCACATACTTTTAATACGGCTGGGGCGGTGCCTTACATTTGTGCTTACCATAGTAATATGAGGGGCACTATAACAGTAACTGCTGTTGCAGGTGTTAAAAATGTAAAAGCTACCAAAATTACATTTTCTCCCAATCCGGTAAACGATATTCTTACCATAAATGCTAAAGATGTTATAGATCAGGTAAGTGTTTATGACCTTACCGGCAGGCAGGTTTTAAGCAGTGTAGCAAGCACTCCTGTTGTTAAACTATATATGGATAACTATCCTGCAGGAACTTACATGGTTAAAGTAACATCTGGTGGTAAAACAGAAAGTATGCAGGTTGTAAAACAATAAATCAAAGCAATACATTTATAAAAGTAAAAAGCCGCTCTACAGAGCGGCTTTTTGTATTATTTAGTGATTGTCTGCGTCCTGTCAGGGCCTACAGATACTACTTTAATTGGCACTTCAAGTTGTTCTTCTATAAAGGCAATATAGTCTTTAAATTCAACCGGTAGTTCATCAAATTCTTTGATTCCCGTCAGGTCGGCTGCCCAACCTTTTTTCTCAACAAAAATAGGCTCTACATTTTCAGGTTCAATGTTGTATGGAAAGTAATCTGTCTCGACACCTTTGTATTTATAAGCGGTACAAACTTTAAGCGTTTCAAAACCCGAAAGTACGTCGCCCTTCATCATGTAAAGCTGTGTAACGCCGTTTACCTGTACAGCATATTTAAGTGCAACAAGGTCTAACCAGCCACAACGCCTCGCACGGCCTGTAACAGATCCAAACTCGTTGCCCACACGTGCCATAGTGGCACCATCCTCATCAAAAAGTTCTGTAGGGAACGGTCCGCTGCCTACACGTGTAGTATACGCTTTAAATATCCCGAATACATCTTTAACCCTGTTTGGAGCAATTCCAAGGCCGGTACATGCACCTGCCGCAGTAGTATTAGACGAAGTTACAAATGGGTACGTTCCAAAATCGATATCAAGAAGTGAGCCCTGTGCGCCTTCCGCAAGAATAGTCTTTCCTGCTTTCATGGCTTTATTAAGGTACTCCTCGCTGTCTATAAATGTTAGTGTTTTAAGTACTTCTATCGCTGCGAAAAATTCAGCTTCAAGCTCTTCAAGGTCATACTCAAGAGCTACATCATAAAAGGCTATCATGGCCTGGTGCTTATCTGCCAGAGCGCGGTAATGATCTTTAAAATTATCAAGCTCTATATCGCCTATACGGATACCGTTCCTGCCGGTTTTATCCATATACGTAGGGCCAATACCCTTAAGTGTTGAGCCTATTTTTGCTTTGCCTTTAGAGGCTTCGCTGGCAGCATCAAGTAAACGGTGGGTAGGTAATATAAGGTGTGCCTTGCGCGATATAAGCAGGCGTGATTTAATATCGATATTAAATTTTTCAAGGCCTTCCAGCTCTTTCTGAAAAACTACAGGATCCATAACAACACCGTTGCCGATGATGTTTATAGAGTTCTTATGAAAAATACCCGATGGTATGGTTCTAAGCACATGTTTTATGCCATCAAATTCTAAAGTGTGGCCTGCATTTGGGCCGCCCTGAAAACGGGCTATAATATCATATCCTGATGTAAGGACGTCAACAATTTTTCCTTTGCCTTCGTCGCCCCACTGTAATCCGAGCAGTAAATCTACGGTCATTCCTTTGAGTTTGTTGTTTATGTTGTAATAATGTTTCGTTAGTATCCTTAAAAAAACAAAAACCAATCCTTATGCAGGGTTGGTTTGCTTTTGCTGTCAGCCAGCGGTTTTTAACCTTCGACTTTTACAATTTCGGCAGCAGGAGCAGGTATTGCTTTTTTGTTGCCGTAAAGGTATAAAGAATGGTTATGAATTTCAATACCAAAAATTTCTTCTATCGTTTTTTTGATGCTTTGTATCCTTGGGTCGCAAAACTCTATTACCTCGCCGGTATCGGTCATGATAATGTGGTCGTGCTGCTTGTCAAAATACGATTTTTCGTAGTGGGCCTGGTTCTGCCCAAACTGGTGCCTGCGTACAAGCCCGCATTCCAGTAGCAGCTCTATCGTGTTATACAGCGTGGCTCGGCTTACACGGTAGTTCTTGTTTTTCATTTTAATATAGAGGGATTCTATATCAAAATGTTCAAGGTTGTTGTAAATTTCCTGGAGTATAGCATAGCGCTCAGGTGTTTTCCTATGCCCTTTGTCTTCAAGAAATTTTGTGAAGACATTTTTTACAATATCCTGGTTTTTATTATTTTCCATGTGTTTTAATCAATGTACAAAGATAAGCAATTTTTATTAAGTGGTGTATTAGTGGGGTAAATCTAATATCGGGCGGTGCTATTTCATTACCATAAATCACGCCAATTTTTAAATTCGATTTGCCGTTATTAATTATTATAAATCCGGGTTACCTTATCTATACCGTCAATCTTTTTAATGGCTTCAATAAGTTTTTTAAGCAGGTTGTTGTTTTGTACTACTACAGTGAGCTGGCCGTTAAATATACCTGCATCGCCACTAAGCGATATGCTTTGTATATTGACCTGCATGTTGTTACTAATAACCTTGGTAAGCTCGTTAGTAAGCCCCAGCGAGTCCATACCGGTTATTTTAAGGGTTGCCTTAAATTCTTCCTGCGTCGAGTCGATCCACTTGGCAGGCATAATGCGGTACGCGTAATTGCTTTGCAGCCTTATGGCGTTAGGGCAGTCTTTTTTGTGGACTTTTATGCCCTCGTTTATCGTAACGAACCCAAAAACATCGTCACCCGGTATAGGGTTACAACAGCTCGCCAGTTTATAATCAAGCTTGTCTTCATTTTTTCCAAAAACAAGCAAGTCATAATTGCGGCTTATCTCATCCTTTTGAATTTGCTCCTGCGGAACATTTGGCGCACGCTTAATCTTGCCCTTAAAGAAGTTCATAAAGGTGTTGCTCTTAAGCGCGGCATAGTCCTTAAGCTGTTGGTTGTCTATAGAGCCCACGCCCACCCGGTAAAACAGGTCGAGGCTGGTTTTAAGCTTTAGATAGGTTACAAGTTCATTTACCGTAGTTTCGTTAAGCGTTATCTTAAGGTGTCGCAGTTTACGGGTAAGCAGTTCCTTGCCGTCTTCGGCTATTTTCTTAGTGTCCTCATTAAGAACATTTTTGATCTTATTCTTAGCGCGCGATGTGGTGACATAATCAAGCCAGTGCTGGTTTGGCTTTTGGTTTTGAGAAGTAATGACCTCTACCTGGTCGCCGCTGTTAAGTACATGATTTAGCGGAACCAATTTACCATTTACACGCGTTCCACGGGTGCGTATGCCTATCTCTGAGTGGATGCTGAACGCAAAATCGAGCGAGGTCGCGCCCTTTGGTAATGACTTAATTTCGCCCTTCGGAGTAAATACGTATATCTCTTTTGCATAAAGATTGAGCTTAAAATCTTCGACAAAATCTACTGCGTTACCCGATGTGTTTTCAAGTGCTTCTTTAAGGAGGTTGAGCCATGTCTCAAGTCCGTGCTCCTCTGTATTAGCACCCTGTTTGTATTTGTAGTGGGCTGCATACCCTCTTTCGGCAACCTCGTCCATTCGCTCGCTTCGCACTTGTATTTCCACCCAGCGGCCTTTAGGCCCCATAACGGTAATGTGCAGTGCCTCATATCCGGTCGATTTAGGCGATGATATCCAGTCTCTTAGCCTGCTTGGGCTTGGGCGGTAATGGTCGGTTACTATCGAATATATTTTCCAGGCAAGAAATTTCTCGTCGTGCTGGTTAGCGCTTTTGTAAATAATGCGCAGCGCAAATTTATCGTACACCTCGTCAAAGCTAACGCCCTGCGCCAGCATTTTGCGGCGTATGGAGTAAATAGACTTTGGCCTGCCTTTTATGCTGTACTCAATACCCTCGCTGTCTAACGATGTTTTCAATACATCAGATATGGCTTTGATATACGCATCCTGTTCTTCCTTGGTCTCCTTCATCTTGCTCAGGATATCATGGTAAACAGAGGGTTCTGTATACTTAAGGCCAAGGTCTTCCAGCTGATTCTTAATATTATAAAGCCCCAGGCGATGGGCGAGGGGAGCGTAAATGTATAATGTTTCAGATGCTATTTTGGCCTGCTTATAATCTACCATGCTTTCCATAGTCTGCATGTTATGCAGGCGGTCGGCAATCTTGATTAGGATAACGCGCACATCATCATTTAGTGTAAGGAGCATCTTCCTGAAGTTCTCGGCCTGCATCGATATCTCCTGGTCGGTCTTAACCTGCGCTATCTTGGTAAGCCCCTCCACGATCTGGGCGATCTTGGGGTTAAACATACGGCGGATATCATCTACAGTGATATCGGTATCTTCTACGACATCATGCAAGAGGGCAGAGGCTATCGACGTAGCGCCAAGCCCAATTTCTGACGCAACTATCTTAGCCACAGCAATAGGGTGGAATATATAAGCTTCACCACTTTTGCGGCGCTGGTCTTTATGTGCATCTACAGCCACATCAAAGGCTTTGCGTATCAGTTTTTTATCGTCCTCAGTAAGAGTTTGATAACTAATTCGCAGCAATTCCTTGTATTCTTTGGCAATAGCCTTATTCTCCTGTTCTATATCAATCTCAACCATAGCATCTTTCATGTGCTTTAAAAGTAATGAAATTTTTACGACATACAATTGATAATATAAAGATTTTGTCTATGACAGCATAGCTAAAACTGCACATTATATAAAGGGCAATGGTTGGTGACAGGGCAAAAAAAGCAGGAACTAATTCCTGCTTAAACTATTATTAAGGAAGACTTAATTAATTAAGGCCTCCGGATGCATTTACACGCTGACCGGTAATCCACCCTGCATCATCTGATGCAAGGAACGTTACAATACCCGCAATATCTTCCGGTTGCCCTACACGGCCAAGGGGCGTTGTTGATACAATGTATGATTCAAATTCACTGCCAATAACTCCTGCTGTGTGTGCACCTTCGGTTTCGGTCATACCCGGCGATACCGTGTTTACCCTGATTTTTTTAGGGGCAAGTTCAAGCGCCAATGTGTTGGTTAGTGTGTCAAGCGCACCTTTTGTTGAAGCGTAAACTGCTGCATTTGGGCTTGGGCTTGTTGCTATTACAGAGCTGATGTTAATAATGCTGCCACCAGCTTCAGGGAAGTGTTTTAGTGCTTCGGCTGTTGTAAAAATCGGACCAAGAACGTTAGTGTGAAACTGCCTGTTAAACTCTTCGAGGGTAACATCCTGAACCGGGTCAAATTTATATATACCCGCGTTGTTTACCACAATATCTATGCTGCCAAAGGCCTCTTTAGCCGCATTAAACATACGTGCAATATCATCGGTACTAGTTACAGATCCCTGAACTGCAAGTGCTTCGCCACCGTTTGCCGTTATGTCGCTTACTGTTTTATCTGCACCGGCTTTATCTGATGCGTAATTAACTGCCACTTTTGCACCTGCCGATGCTAAATCTTTTGCTATAGCTGCCCCAATTCCTTTTGAAGCACCCGTTACTATGGCTACTTTGCCTTCTAATTTTAAGTTCATCCTGTTGAATTTAAATTTTAAACATTAATATATTTAAATAAATCGATATGTTTTGACGTAGATATTTTGGCATCAGAACACAGAACAAATGTAATACATTAATTGATATATTTATATTTTTCTATATATTTATTTCAGTAAAAGATTACAGGTTAAGAGAGTTAAGAAAGGTAATGTAGCCGTTAAGGACTTCTTTATCTATAGAGAATTTTAAATTGCGGCCTTCTTTTTCAGGAATGAGGAGCCCAACATCCGTTAATTGCTTGAGGTGGTGCGATACAGAAGGTTGTGCAAGGTCTATAAGTCCGCAGATATCAGAGCATTGCATCCATTCCCGTTTTTTAACTTCCTGGAGTATGCGCAGTCGGGTGGGGTCGCCTATTGCTTTAGAAATGCGTTCTATATCTTTTGGTTTCATAGTAAATTAATATATGCAAATTTATCGATTTAAACGACATGAAACTGTTAATGAAATGTGTTGTGTCGATGTAGGCCAGCGTTTACAGGGGATTTAAATTAAGTACCGGCATATACAAACCATTTTTACTGAAGCCGCTTTTGCAGTAAGTATTTAGGAGCCATAATCTTTCGTATTTTTGCAGTTCGGGATTACAAGCTAATTCCGCCTCAATTTTTTCCTCTATCCTTCTCCCGATATTTGCCTTACACATAAAATATGTGTTACGCATCGCAACAGGTTATTCGCAAAGAATTTGATTATAATGCTTATATAGCAGGCCGCCTAAGAGGCGAGTATGTGGTTATTTACAATACAATAACACAGAAGGCCGATACTCTATTACATGAAGATACTACAGGTAAAGGACTGATTTGCGTCCAGGAAAATAAGGATTTATCCCATTTAACGGATTATTTATTTCTTCGTACTGTCACCGAAATTACCGAATGGCGTACCGGAAGCAAACTGACTTCATTCGATACATATTTGGTTCACTGCTGTTCCCTAATAAAACCTCTTAACAAGTTTGCTTTTGCTTCTTCAGCTAACTGCAGGGGTGCTCCGCAATGCTTTTCATAACCCGATTTTTACATTATAATGTTGGGTTACCTTCATTGTATGATCGTTCTTTGACATATTGTAAAGTGATTCTCAGCACAGGAGTATAGAAAAAGAAGCAAGTTTGCCTCATCAAAACGATATGGCAATGGCGTAAAATGATCGGATTAATCTTTGTGGTTCTTTGTGGCTACTTTGTGAAACGTTGTGTACCAATAACTATTTACAATACCGTTCTAACAAATCCCTTTCAATTCCCAACTTCACCGCGCGTTTGTAAAAAAGCAGCATGAGCGGTGCAAACAGTTTAAAAAGCGGATGGGTTAAATGCGTATCGCCCCATTTATATACCACCGCAATATGGTAAATGTTTTTAGGAATCTGATTTTTAGTAATGGTTTTTCCATCATTTACGAGTCCAAACATTACTTTTAAAAAGTTCTCAAAGTTTGGCTGCCCCTTCGTGAGTTTAACCCTGAATATAATTGGCGAGTGGGTGTCGTTAAAGAAGCGGTGGTGGGTGCCAACGGGAACAAGTGCATTTTCACCCGGCTTTAATTGAACAATGGCTTTCCCTTTCTGTAGCCCCAGCAGGCCTTCTATTGCAAAAAATTCTTCGCTGAAAGTGGTGTGATAGTGCAAAGGATTTCCGCCGCCGGGGGAGAGGCTTACTTCAAAATGAGTATATGCGCCATGCGTGTCTGCCGAGCTTTCTAATATAGTGGTAGACTCGCCGTTAACGGGATTAAAATAGGTTTCAGGCTGCATTACCGGCAATTATAATGGCAGTCTATGCTTTTTAGCTTGCCGTTTTTAAAGAGGAACCACCACTCATAATTTTCGGCAAGGTCTTGCGGCATAAGTATAATACGTTTTAGTTCTTCGCCGTCGGCTGTCTCATAGTCTTCAATAAATTCTGATTCTTCCGGATAGCCTTTCATAAAATTCTTCAGCGTAGTGGTGTGGTCAAACCAATCGTCAGGGATAGAAAGGTACATGCTGCGCCGTTTAGAAAAATTAATGCTCTTAAAGGTAAGCATCTCGTTTTCCCATTCAAACGTTACGCCTTTGTAATAGAGCAACTTTACATCTTTGCTCTTGCTGCAGGTCTCATCAGGTGCGGGCGTAGCCGTACTATCGGGTGCCTTGTATCGGTCTATAAATTCAGCGTAAGATATAGACAGCTTTATCTTATCATTAATACGTGCTTCTTCCCGTGATATGGTTTCTTTGTTCTGTGCAAATACAAAGGAGGAAACGAACAGTAACAGGCAGATTATAAATTTCATGCGGATAGGCTTAAAATGTAAAGATACGCATTGCTGCTTAGATAGTAAAGTATACAGTCTTCTATGCATTGCATGGCTTTAAGCAGAGCATTAAAATCTTTAGAGTGTAAATCCCCGCTGTCTTTTTGCTTCAAAAATTAAAATGGCTGCCGCGACCGATACATTCATAGAGTCGATTTCGCCCTGCATGGGTATGATAATATTTTGGGTAGATGCATCACGCCAAGGATGGGTTAGCCCGGTGGCCTCTGTACCTACAACAAGCGCGGTAGGTGTGCTGTAATCCTGCTCGTGGTAGTATGCCGAATCCTGCAAGGTAGCGCAGTAAATACTAATGTTATTAGCTTTAAGATAGGCAATAACCTCTTCGGTGGTGCCTGTAGCAATCTGGTTGGTGAAAAGGCAGCCAACGCTGGAGCGCACAATATTAGGATTGTAAAGATCGCCTTTTGGGTCGGCAATAATAACGGCATCCAGTTTTGCGGCATCGGCTGTGCGGAGTAGTGCACCGAGGTTACCGGGTTTCTCAGTAGCTTCGGCGACCAACACGAGTGGGTTAGCACCCAGCTGAAGATCGTTAAGTGCGAGGCTTTTGCTTTTTGCTACGGAAATCACACCTTCGGTAGTATCGCGGTAGGCAAGTTTTTGGTATACCTCACGGCTTATTTCTATAAGTTCTGCCTGCCTTCCGGCCAACGAACGCACTTCATTTTCAGATAATAGTTCAGAGACAAACAGCACTGTCTCTATCTCATATCCTCCCTTGCGGGCGAGTTGCAGTTCCCGTTGCCCTTCTATTAAAAAAGTACCGCTTTGCCTGCGTGCCTTTGCTTTTTCCTGCAGCTGCACGAGTTGTTTTACATACGGGTTCTGGGCGCTGGTTATCTGTTTCATGTAGTACCGGTTGCGAGATTACAAAGCGGCAAAGTTACATAAGTTATACGGTTTTTATAACGCCGGATTCCTGCAGGACGGTAAATTAATTTCAGATAATTAACGATAATCGGGTGTAGTGTCTTCAACCAACTTATCGATAAGGTTACCCTGGGCTTTTTCTATAGCGGAAGTCATCTCGTCTTTTGTTCCGGTTGCTGCCAGGACAACTTTAACCAAGGCAGTAGTAGGGCTTGCAGGGTTTGCGGCGATAAATTCTTTAAATTCAATCACGTTTTCCTGATTAACAGAATTAGTACTAAACTCTATAGTAGGTGTATTATCCATGCCTAATAAATACGAATGCTGGTAATCCTGATAGATATCTATGGCCGCCGGAGTCAGGGTACTATAAGGGTTTTTAGCTATAAACTTCTCCCAGTTCAGCACACGCTTACCCAGATCTTTAAAAGTTATGGCAAGCCCGGCATCGGCAGAATACAGTTCTTTATCATCCTTTGCCATTAGGCTTATGAATTCCTCATAGTCTTTAGTAACGCGGCCTTTAAAAATAGAAAGGTAAAAATCAGGAACGGTACGAATCTCTACCATGCCCTCGCCAATCTCCCAAAATTCGATTCCCGCACTTTTTAACAGTGCTTCTTTTTTGGCGATGGAATCTGGTGGACTTTTTACGTTACCCTGCTCATCAGAGTAATAGTCATAAAAATGATCGACAATGTTACGTTCGGTATTTTCGAGCATCCTCATAATGCTGTCATTCTCTTTTTTATACGACTCATAAAGGGCATTAGCCTGCTCTGTAGATAACGAACCAAGCTGGCTTTTTACCTTCGTTTTCTTAGCATTAAATTCAGCAATGAGCGAGTTTGTGGTGTTGGCGGTTTTAGTTACAACTATGGGAGCTGTTTCTTCCGGGATAGCGGGAGCTACTTCTATGGCATCGGAATCTTTTTTACAGGATAGCAAAAGCATAAATACTACAGTCATCAATATTGTTTTCATAAACTAAGATTTAAGTTAGTATTGTTTGTTTCCTTTACAATTACTCCCTTTAGGATATTGCCGTTTAATATTATGTATAAGATTTTCAAGGCCGTTTAATTTTAACTCGTAAACCAGCTGTAGTTGCAGGCCAAGAGTCCCCTTAGGGAAGCCTTTGTTGTGATACCATACCACATAATATTCGGGCAGCTCTATAAGAAAACGCCCTTCGTATTTGCCGAAGGGCATTTTTGTATGTGCTAATGTAATAAGAAATTTTTGCTGCTCGTCCAAAAGAAGGTTCGCGGGTTTAAAGTTTTGAGTTTAAAATTACCGTTTATCCCCAGTTAAACGTTACATCTTTTACAATGTCCGGGTGCAGGCTCTGGTGTACAGGGCAGGTAAGTGCGGTGCGCTCCAATATAGTTTTAGCTTTTTCATCGGCATCACTTTTCATGTGAAAAGTAACTTTAATGCCCGATATCCTGCGGGGTTCAGCCTGCATCGATTTGGTTACTTCAGCTTCAGATCCTGTAAGCGATACGCCCATATCGCTTGCTTTAATTCCCATTACGGTAAGCATACAGCTCGCCAGAGCATTAGCTACAGTATCGGTAGGGGAGAAAGCCTCACCTTTGCCATTATTATCGACAGGTGCATCTGAGACTATCTCGCTGCCCGACTGTACATGTATAGAGGAAGTTCTCAGGTCTCCCAGGTAAGTTACTTTAGATGTCATAATTATTGTGCTTCTTTTACCAGCATGCCTTCGTCATACTGTAGTATATAAACTCCTTTATTGTAGTTGCCGCCGTTTACAGCGTTGTATGCAAATTTATTCTCTACCTGTGCAGATGATTTGCTGCCCATAGTTGCTGTAATACCTTCAGGCTGGAATAGACGCATGATCACATCAAACGTAACATCAAAACCTCGAACGGAATATTGCGACGGATTGTAACCGTTTTTCTCCCTGAATATTTTGGTAAATATCATGCTGCGTGCATTATCATCGTCCAGCGTAATAGATGGGTACAGCATTTTTAGACCTATAAGCCTTGATAGCGGCACCTCGTCATTATCATACTTCTCACTCTTATCCATAACCGCAAGCTGAATATTAAAGTCGGCTTTAGCTTCGGTAAGCAGTTTTGTCACTCCCGTTACAGAGCTCAGTGCCTCAGTATCTAATAAAACGTAATTTGTTTTATCTTTAACCAACAGGGCACGTATGCCGTCGCCGGTAATACCGTCTAAGAATTTAACTTCAGGATAATTTGCTGCTATAAAATCTCTTGAACTTGCTTTTTTCTTGTCTACAATAGCAACAACATTACCATTCTTGCTGCGCAGGTAGTTAAGCATGGCAAGGCGCATGTTCTCGTCGCTTGGTATGCTCAGGTAAAGGTTAGTGTAGGGTTTGCCTCCCTCTTTAGCCATTGGCGATATCACCGGTATGCCAGGTAATAAGGCAGCGGCATTTTCGGCATTGCCCTGAAAGAACGGGCCTATAACAGCGTTGGCTGTAGTAAGTTTGCTCTTTAGCGTAGCAACATCAGATGTTTTTGAGTTCTCCTTAGCATCCAGTATTTTAACCCTTAACGGAAGCCCCAGCGTTTTAGCCGAGTCTATCGCGATAAGTGCACCCGCATAGAAGTCAAGTGTAAGGTTTAAAAATTTATCGGTGCGTAGTAATTTAGATTTTACGGTATCACTTTCTATGCGATACATGTTAAAAGGTAGTAACAGCGCCAGTTCTTTAGCTTCTGATTTTTTAAGTGTAGCATTTAGGTTTACCACAGCGCCTGTTCCCTGCACCGGTGCAGATGCCGCCGGAATCCTGAGCACCATACCTTCTTTTACACCGTCTTTGAGCGCCGGGTTAAGTGCTGTAAGCTGCTGCTCGCTAAGGCCGGTATCTTTAGTTAGGCTGTATAAAGTTTCTTTTGGTTTTACCGTGTACTCTACATAGTTAGTTGGACCTGCAGCTCCGGCTGCCACAACAAGGGCAGGTTCCGGCTCTTCGGCTTTGGCAATAACGGCATCTTTAGCCAGCTTTAATTTAAACCCTAACGGGAGGGTATCTTTAACCGCAGGGTTAAGCTCCTCTATTAGCTGCACGGTCATGCCGTATTTTTTAGCAATGCTGTACTTTGTGTCGCCGGGAGCAACGGTGTAGAACATGTACGACGGTTCACCTTTATTAACCTGTTGTTTCTCGGCAATCTTTGCCTGTGCTTCTACGCCACTGCCTTTTACGGGTATTATAAGTATCTGGCCATTTTTCAATCCGCCCTTAAGCTGTTCTGCATTTACCTTTTCAAGGTCGGCAACGGTTACTTTGTATTTTTTGGCAATACTGTATAAGGTTTCTTTAGCAAGTACCTCATGGGTAGTGTTAACTACTTTAGTAGGCGCTTCTTTAACGGAGGTATTAGCAGGAAGTGGCTTAACCGGGTTGTTAGGTATTAACAGTACGCTGTCAAGCTTTAGTCCGTTTTTAGCATCGGGGTTAAGGCGGTAAATATCGTAAGGGGTAATTTTATATTGTTTTGCAATGCTTATTACCGTCTCGCCCTTAACTACTTTATGCTTTTTAAGATCCTGAGCATAAGCTGGGGTTGATAATAATGCCAACGAAAAAAATAAAATCAAAATGTATTTCATACAACAGTTTTTAACAAAAATTAAGCCGTTACAAAGTTAGTTTTTGTAACGGCTTAACGCATTAATAAACCCCATAATTTTACGTTAAATCAAAATATTTATTATCTCTTTGGCGCACTGGCAGTTTGGTGCCCGTCGTTGTATATAAGATCGCTGTTAATCCTGTTCGATTTTTTAGGCGCTCCTTTTACATAGCGCTTATCTGCAGGGATTTGTAATACGGTATTATAGCTAATGCCGTGAACTGCTTCCGGGTTCATGTCGTAAATATCATCTGGTGTAACGCGGTATTTTTTAGCAATAAGCATTACCGTTTCGCCCATTTCCACTTTGTGGGATACAGCACTTTCTGAGCTTTCAGAACTTTCGTTTGCAGTTTGTGCCATTACGCTTAGCGATGTAAATAGTAAGGCGGCCGACAGTAGTAATAATCTCCTTTTCATAGACAAATCAATTTTATATTGCAATTCTGTAAATCTAATTTATGATTAATTTATTTAAAATTTAAATAAATCTTAACTTTAACATGTTAAAAATCAATTACTAGAGATTTATCTTACTAAAATTGAAATGCTTTTGTGAATGTATAAGTATTTGATTATCAATTTATGACGGACGCGTGAAAAATTAAATCATAAAAAAAGCCGCACGATGTGCAGCTCTATGTCTAAAATCTCAAATCTAAAATCTCATATCTGATATCTAATATCTAACATCTCAAATCTATACATCTACATTACATATTCTGCGTATAATAGTTGTAATCTTTAAGTACTGTATCTACGAATGCGGTGGCGTTAAGGCTGGTAGATTTTATGCCTGTAACAGCTTCAATTTTGTCCTGTAGCTTGAGGATCATCTCGAAGTCGGCCATCTTATAGCTGTTGTCATAAGTCTCTTTAATAATACGCATATCGTTATCACTAAGCCTTATAACTAACGGATAGGTAGGCGTATAGTTACTGCCAATATCCCGAAGGATGGTATGGTTTATATTTATGTCATTTTTAAGGGATATAACGGCAGTGCCCGCGGCCATATCGCCAATGCGCTGGGTTTTCTTGCTTACGTTCATAGCGATAAGTCCTATAATGCCCATAATGCCCGAAACTTCTATAGCGCGAAAAAGCCACCTGATAAGGTAGTCGCCAAAGCCAGCCTGATAGCCGTCTATCTTTATAACTTTAATTTTCATAATGCGTTTACCTATGGTCTGCCCATCAAAAAAGGTTTCCATGAGCAGGGCGTAAAGCAAAACAGGCAGCGATATTACGGAGTGTATGGCAAAAATTGCCCAATTGTCCAGGGTATCCATTATTTTAGAACCATTAAGCAGGTTGCCAACGATGTAGTATATCACAACATAATATGCGCCAATTATCAATAAATCAAGCAGGTATGCAATAAGGCGCTCGCCCACGGTGGCAGTATTAAAATTTATGTTAACATTTTGTGTAGTTGTTATAGATAGTTGTGGCATATTTTATATTTTAGCTTGGTATGAGAGAAGTTGCGTTTATAAAACAAAATAAAGAAAAATGGCTCGAATTTGAGCAGGCTATTTTTGGTAAAGCTAAAAAAAATCCTGACGATATTGCAAGTCTTTATATACAATTGGTTAACGACCTCTCTTATGCGCAAACCTACTACCCAAAGAGCAAAACGGTAATTTACCTAAATCACCTTGCAGCTACTACCTACCAAAAAATTTATAAAACGCGTCGCGAAGAAACCAACAGGGTAGCCTACTTTTTTAAAACAGAAGTTCCGCTTATTGTATACAACAACAGGCGTTATGTGCTCTATGCCTTTATAATGTTTTTCGTATTTACAGCAATAGGGGTACTATCTGCAAGTAAGGACGAAAATTTTGTACGCGTTATAATGGGTGATGACTATGTAAACATGACCCTTAATAACATAGAAGAAGGCAACCCCGTAGCTGTTTATAAAAGCGCCGGCCCCATAGGCAGTTTTATAGGGATAACACTAAATAATTTAAAAGTAGGTGCCTACATGTTTATAGCAGGCATTACAGGTGGTATCCTAACTATGTATCTGCTGTTTCGCAATGCCGTTATGCTGGGTTCTTTCCAGTACTTTTTTTACGAAAAAAATGTTTTCTGGGAAAGTGTTCGTGGTATATGGATACACGGTTGTATGGAGATATTCGGGATGGTAATGGAAGGCGCTGCAGGACTAATTTTTGGTGCTGCTATTTTATTCCCTAAAACATTCTCAAGGGTAGAATCGCTAAAAGCAGGTTTTAAGAACGGACTTAAAATATGGGCAAGTACATTACCGTTTACATTTGCCGCGGGAGTGCTGGAAGGTTTTGTTACCCGGTATTCGCCAGATATGCCGCGTGTTCTTAATATTGCTATTATTCTTATTACCCTTGCCGCTATCACTTACTATTATTTAATATATCCGTATAAAGTGCATAGAAGAGTAAATGCAATATAACCTACACGCCAATACAACTAACGAGACCTTGAATAAAATCTTACTTTATATATTACTTCTTTGCAGCCCGATGTGTGTTCATGCACAGGAAACGGAAGATACTCCTGTGGAGCCGTATGTTACGGCCGATTCTATAGAGTATGCAGCAGACGATGCCGCGCAGGAATTTGATACGATAGCCGAACGGGAAGCGCCTGCAAAGGTTTACGCCCCACCTATGTATGTTAACCGTAGTTTTAAACCCGGATTTAGGGACAAGTATAAAGACGACGATTTTAAATACATTGAGCAGCAGCCGGAAAAATCGTTGTGGGAGCGTTTTATGGATTGGCTATTTGGCAGCAGCAGAAACAAATCAAGAAGTAATATCAACCTCGAGTGGCTAGGTCCGGTAATTAAAGTTATCGCTTTTGCTGTTATAGGATTTGTAATATATCTTATCGTAAAAATCATACTTAATAAAGAAGGTATCTGGATATTTGGCCGTTCAAGGGGCAGGATAGGCAGCGAGCAGGAAGATGAGGTAATAAATATTCACGAGGCTAACTTTAAAGAATTAATAGAAGAAACTAAAGCGGCGGGTAATTACAGGCTTGCTTTGCGGTACTATTTTTTATGGGTGCTTAAATCGCTTTCCTATCGCGAAATGATACGCTGGGACAGAGATAAGACAAATAACGATTACCTGTATGAAATTAAGGATAATGCGCTCCGCAAGGATTTCGAATACCTCTCGTATGTGTACGACCACAGCTGGTACGGTGACTTCCCCATAGATGAGCGGGCATTTGCCAAAGCAGAACGATCGTTTAAGAAAACTTTAAACTCCTTATAAAATGAACAGGAAACTTGTACTTTTAATAGGGATCATAGTTATACTGGCAGGATTGCTCATATATGCCGATGCTACCAAACCCAAACCTATAGACTGGACGCCGACCTACAGCGTTAACGATAAAATTCCGTTTGGTTTATATGTTTTTGATAAAGAGTCTCCTAACTTGTTTAAAGGTGACAGCATAGAGAAATTTAGGATTACACCTTACGAGTATCTTGATAGCAAGTACAGTTATGATGCAGAAGACTACACTATATCTGGGACATTTATAGCCATCGCTTCCGAGAATGAAATTGATAGCGAATCGGTTACCGAGCTGCTGCATTTCGCTGATTATGGCAATACCGTTATGCTGAGCATGCAAAGCTTTCCGCCTGCTGTAACAGATACGCTGGGACTTGTAGTAGCCTCGAGGTTTTTTGCCGATTCCATTCAGTTCAGCCTGCAAAAGGCACCATCAAAAAAATACTGGTTTAAAGAGGGTGCCGGCGTGAATTATTTCGACAGCATTTCGCCAGCAAGAATACAGGCAGGCGGCATAAAAATATTGGGTTACCAGGAAGATAAAGGTAAAAAATTGCCCAACTTTATAGAGGTGCCTTTTGGTAACGGCCGCATTTTACTGCATACACAACCGGCGGCGTTTAGCAATATCCAACTGTTGAAAGAAAAAAACTATGAGTATACCCAGGATGTGGTTTCGCAGATTCCTAAGGGTACAATATACTGGCAGGACGGAAATATGAATGATGGCGTGTCTGACTCTCCACTACGGTACATATTAAACCAGCCTGCGTTAAGGGCGGCTTATTACTTAGGGCTTTTAGGGCTTGTGGTATTTATTTTCTTTAACGCCAAGAGAAAGCAGCGTATCATTCCGGAGATCACCCCAGTTCGTAATACCACTATAGATTTTGCCAAGACTATAGGTAACCTGTACTTTATGGAAGGCGAACACCATAATATTATAGAGAAGAAAATTATTTACTTTTTAGAAAAGGTGCGCACAGAGTATCTTATAGATACCTATTCACTCGATGATGCATTTGTAGAAAAACTGCATTTAAAGACCGGCAAACCCATAGAGCAAATACAAACAGCAATAAACCTGATAAAAAAACACCGTCACAACATGTCGGGCACAGAGGCCGATCTTGTGGATGTTAACAACGCTATAGAAAATTTAAGGATATGACAGAATTTGACAACAATAATATCCCGGAGAATGAACCGGACAATAATTTCGAAAATACAATGCCTCAATTTCCTGTAACCCCCGCCGTACCGGAACAGGAGAGCGAGGACATTACCTTTGGCACACGTACAGATCTTTCGGAATTGCAGCGCAGCATCGATGCTGTAAAGCAACAGCTTAATACGGTGATTGTGGGCCAGCATAAAATGATAGACCAGTTGCTTGTAGCCATACTAAGCAACGGGCACGTACTGCTCGAAGGTGTACCGGGAGTGGCAAAAACCATCACGGCAAAGCTGCTAAGTAAAACATTGTCACTGGATTTTAGCCGTATACAATTCACGCCGGATCTTATGCCGTCGGATATATTGGGTACATCAGTATTCGATCTTTCCAAGTCAGAATTTACTTTCAAGAAAGGGCCTATCTTCTCTCATTTTGTTTTGATAGATGAGATAAACCGCGCCCCTGCAAAAACGCAGGCTGCACTCTTTGAAGTTATGGAGGAACGCCAGATAACCGTAGAGGGTGCTACCTACACTATGGAGGCACCGTTCCTTGTTATTGCCACCCAAAACCCCATTGAACAGGAGGGGACCTACAGGCTGCCGGAAGCACAGTTAGACCGTTTCCTTTTTAAGATCACTATAGATTATCCTAAGCTGGATGAGGAGATTTCTATCCTTCAGCGGGAAAATGCCCTTCAGGACCGTAACAAGCTCGAAAAAATAGAGCGCGTGCTTTCTCAGGCAGATATTATTAAATACCAGGCTGTTGTAAAACAAACTAAAGTAGAGCCCCAGCTTTTAGAGTACATTGCCAAGATTGTTATCAATACACGCGAAAATGCATTTTTATATCTGGGCGCTTCTCCAAGGGCATCTATTGCCATACTAAATGCTGCTAAAGGATATGCTGCATTGCGTGGCCGCGACTTTGTAACGCCGGAAGATATTAAAGATTCGGCAGTGCCGGTATTACGCCACCGTGTGGTTGTAGCTCCCGAACGTGAAATGGAGGGCGTAGGCAGCGAGCAGATCATCAGGCAGATTATAGACACTGTAGAAATTCCACGTTAATGAAGTGGTTTAACCGCATATACCTTAACAATTTTACCTTTTATGTTTTTATAGGCATACTGGTATGTTTTGTGGTGGCTTATATCTTCCCGGCACTCTACCATGCCACATGGCTGCTTTTTTATGTTTTCCTTGGTTTCCTATTTATCGACTTTCTGCTGCTGTTTGCCAGCAATCAGCGTTTTTCAGGCGAAAGGAGCACCGTAGAAAAATTTAGCAATGGCGATGAGAATCCTGTTACGTTAACCATACAAAATGGCTACGGCTTCCCGGTGAGACTTAAGGTAATAGACGAGATACCTTTTCAGTTCCAGGAGCGTAACTTTCAGGTGATGCGCAGTGTACCTGCCGGTAGCAGCGATGCTTTCGAGTATTTTTTACGTCCGCGCGAGCGTGGCGAATACTATTTTGGCAAGCTTAATATATACGTGTCCTCACCCTTAAGGCTGGTGGCACGCCGGTTTATTTTTGGCGAAGGCCAGATGGTGCCTGCTTACCCGTCGTACCTGCAGCTGCGCAAATATGATATGATGGCGTTTTCTAACCGCCTGTTCGATTATGGGCTCAAGAAGATACGCCGCATAGGCCACACGATGGAGTTTGAACAGATTAAGGAATATGTATCCGGAGATGATATCCGAACTATAAACTGGAAGGCCACGGCCAAGAAGAACCAACTAATGGTAAACCAGTTTCAGGACGAGCGTTCGCAAAGTGTTTATATGGTGATAGATAAGGGCCGCGCCATGAAAATGCCTTTTAACGGACTCAGCCTTTTAGACTATGCCATAAATGCGACCCTGGTACTTAGTAACATCATTCTTAAAAAGCAGGATAAAGCCGGCATGTTTGCCTTTTCGCGTAAGGTAGAAAACCGCGTAGCTGCCGACAGGCGCTCGAGTCAGATGCAGAAGGTACTCGAGACCCTCTATAATATTAAAACGGACTTTTTTGAAAGCGACTTTGGCCGCCTGTACGCTGATATAAAAAAGAATGTTACCCAACGCAGCCTTATACTCCTATATACAAATTTTGAAACCCTTGACGGCCTTAAACGCCAGCTGCCTTATTTAAAAGGTATAGCAAAAAGCCACATGCTTGTAGTAGTGTTTTTTGAGAACGTAGAGCTTGAGCAGCTTACCAATCAAAAAGCGGCAAGCGTTCAGGAAATTTACGATCAGGTTATTGCCGAAAAATTTGCTTTTGAAAAAAGGCTGATCGTTAACGAGCTTCGCAAGTACGGAATATACTCGGTGCTTACAAAGCCGGAAAGCCTCACTATAGACAGCATTAATAAGTACCTCGAAATAAAAGCAAGGGGTCTGTTGTAGTCATCTACGTGTTATAGTATTATTTTAGTCATGGCTTAATCAAAATTTTTAAGCCGGACTGGCAGTTGTGTGTAGAAGCAGGCGTGTATTACTATGTGAAGGCATGCAAAGTAGCTGTGTCTTAATAAAAGTATCATAAAATACATCTTCAAACTCTTTATTATTAAATTGTTACATTGCCTTATTGATACATAGGGTAATTCCTTTTGCAATCAATTAATTTTCGTACTTTTGCCAAGTTTTTTACACAACTACAACACAACAACAGCATACTAAAATGAATCAGACAAAATATATTTTTGTTACCGGAGGTGTTACGTCTTCCCTTGGCAAGGGAATTATAGCGGCTTCGTTAGCAAAACTATTACAGGCAAGGGGATACAGGACAACCATCCAGAAGTTTGACCCTTACATAAACGTAGACCCGGGCACGCTAAACCCTTACGAACATGGCGAATGTTATGTTACCGATGATGGCGCTGAGACCGATCTTGACCTTGGTCACTACGAGCGTTTTTTAAATGTTCCTACATCCCAGGCTAACAACGTTACAACCGGAAGGGTATATTTATCGGTTATAGAAAAAGAACGCAGGGGCGAGTTTCTTGGTAAAACAGTGCAGGTTATTCCGCACATTACTAACGAAATTAAGGAGCGCATGCAGCTTCTGGGCCATACCGGCGATTATGATATTGTAATTACAGAAATAGGCGGTACCGTAGGCGATATTGAGTCACTGCCTTATATAGAATCGGTTAGGCAATTGGTTTGGGACCTTGGCGAAAGCAACAGTATTGTTATTCACCTTACCCTTGTACCTTATCTTGCTGCAGCCGGAGAACTTAAGACCAAACCCACACAGCATTCTGTTAAAACATTGATGGAGAGCGGTATCAAAGCTGATATCCTTGTGTGCCGTACGGAGCACGAATTATCATCAGACCTAAGGCAGAAGCTGGCGCAGTTTTGCAACGTAAAGCGCGAGGCTGTTATACAAAGCATAGATGCCTCTACTATATATGATGTGCCAAATTTGATGCTTGAAGAAGGACTGGACAGGGTAGCGCTTAAAAAGCTTGACCTTCCTGAAAAAAACACACCGGACTTAAAACCGTGGAACGAGTTTCTTTTCCGTCTTAAAAATCCTAAGCACACTGTAAATATTGGACTTGTAGGTAAATATGTAGAGCTTCAGGATTCATACAAATCGATACTTGAGGCGTTTATACACGCAGGGTCGGCTAACGAGACTAAGGTTAATGTTATCAGTATCCACTCAGAATATATAGACGAAGACAATGCCGCTGATAAATTTTCAGGCCTTGACGGTATTCTTGTAGCACCGGGCTTTGGTGGCCGTGGCATAGAGGGTAAGATAGAGACCGTTCGCTACGCAAGAGAGAATGGCATACCTTTCTTTGGTATATGCCTTGGTATGCAAATGGCGGTCATAGAATACTCCCGTAATGTATTGGGCTGGAAAGATGCTAACTCTACAGAGATGAATGAGCACACTGCCTACCCGGTTATCAATATTATGGAGGAGCAAAAAACAGTTACAGATAAAGGCGGAACTATGCGCCTTGGTGCATGGGCATGCGACCTTACGCAGGACAGCCTTGCCAGCAGCATCTATAGCGGGCAGCCCCAAATTATGGAGCGCCACCGTCACCGTTACGAATTAAACGGTGCTTACCTTAACGATCTTCAGGGTGCAGGATTAATACCAAGTGGTGTAAACCCGGATACCGGCCTTGTAGAAGTTATAGAGTTGGCAGCAGAAACGCATCCGTTCTTTATAGGGGTGCAATATCACCCGGAATATAAAAGTACAGTAGCCGCGCCACACCCGTTATTTAAAAGCTTTATTAAAGCAGCAGTACAAAAAAAGGTGGGTAACGCAGAGGCTAAAGTATAAGCACGGCATGACCGCAAACGCATAAAGAGAATCAATTTTAAAAATTAAATGGAAGAGAAAAAGTTAGACTTAAAAACCATTATAGGCTTCGGCCTTATAATGTTGTTGCTGTTATGGATGATCTATAACTCATCTGCTAAGACAGAGGCTGAAAATAAAGCTAAATCTAAGCAGGAGCAACTGGACAAAGCTAAAAAAACGCAGATACCAGAAGAGGCCACTGCAGCAGTAGTAAAAGATTCTGTTTTAAACGATTCGGTACGCGTGTCGCAATTAAAAGGTGCTTTAGGCGCTTTTGCATATAGTGCTACATTGCCATCGGCTAAAAACGATGTTACAGAAATAAGCAACGATGTGCTTTTACTTCGCATTGCTAATAAAGGAGGATACATTGCAGAGGCCAACCTTAAAAACTTCGAGCAGTTTACTAAAGGTTCTAAGCAAAGAGTAGAGCTTATTAAAGGCAATAATGCGAGTTTCAACCTTCAGTTTAAAACTAAGGATAACCGCGTACTTAATACTAAAGACATGTATTTTGAACCTGTAAAAACTACAGAGGGAAAAAATACGGTACTTACCTTAAGGCTTAAAGCTGGGCCGGAGCAATTCCTGGAATACCGCTATGTGCTTAAGCAGGACTTTATGCTGGATTTTTCTATCCGTACGCAGGGACTGTCGCAAATTGTGGATACCTCTAAGCCAATGGACCTGGAATGGCAATTAAAGTCTTACAGGAATGAGAAAAGCGTGAGCTATGAAAGCCGTTATACAGATCTTGTTTACGAATTTGAAAACGGTAAAGACGACAGGCTTGGCCAGGGTAAAGATGATAAAGAAACTGTTGAAGACCTAAGTTATGTAGCCTTTAAACAACACTTTTTTGTATCGATATTACTTACTGATACACCTTTTAAAACTGCCGACCTTACCTCTGAAAATCTTGTAAAAGACGAAAAAGTAGACACGCTGTTCACTAAGAATTTTACAGCTAAGATGCCATTGGCTTATAAAGGTGGCGAGCTTAATTATAACATGAATTGGTACTACGGCCCGTCTGATTATAAAATACTTAATGACTACGACCGTAACCTTGATGAGGTTATGCCATTGGGCTGGGGTATATTTGGCTGGATAAACCGCTATGCGTTCATTCCGTTATTTAGTTTTCTTGCCCAGTTCCTTCCATGGGGTGTTACTATTATTGTGTTTACTATACTAATCAGGCTTTTAATGTCGCCGGTAACGTACAAGTCCTATTTGTCTCAGGCAAAAATGAAAGTGCTTCGCCCGGAAATCAATGAGCTTAACGAGAAGTACAAAAAAGACCCAATGAAGAAACAGCAGGAAACCATGAAGCTGTACTCATCGGCAGGGGTGAGCCCTATGGCAGGATGTTTACCGGCAGTCATGCAAATACCAGTGTTCTATGCGTTATTCCAGTTCTTCCCGTCATTCTTCGATCTTAGGCAAAAGAGCTTCCTTTGGGCAAACGACTTATCGTCTTATGATGCGGTGTACCGTTTTCCTAATGGCTTTAGGTTACCATTCTATGGCGACCACGTGAGTTTATTCCCTATTCTGGCATCTCTTGCGATATTCTTTTATATGAGGATGACAACCGGAGACCAGAGTATGGCAGCACCGCCACAGGAAGGTATGCCCGATATGAGTAAGATCATGAAAATCATGATATACATATCGCCTCTAATGATGCTTATATTCTTTAACAACTATGCATCGGGACTAAGTTTATATTACTTTATCTCTAACCTAATTACAATAGGTATTATGTATGTAATAAAAAACCATATTGTAAAAGAAGATAAGATACATGCCCTTATCCAGTCTAACAAGACCAAGCCTAAAACACAAGGCCGTTTTCAACGCAAGATGCAGGAAATGATGGAGCAGGCGCAGGAGCAGCAAAAAAACAAGCCCACCGGCAAAAAATAATATTTAAAAGCGCTCCATGGAGCGCTTTTTTTATGATAGTGAAGTGTCAGGATTATAATGGCTTGTTTTTTGACACAATAAAAAAAGTACATTTCGGGTTTAATACAAAAGCAGATTTTATAATGTGTAAACAATTTTTTTCTTTCTTGTTTTTACTTGCCGTTTCTACCGGCATGATGGCGCAGGCCTTAAACAAACAGGATAACGATGGTAAGCGCCACGGTGCATGGAAAGGTATTTATGAGCCTTCTAAAAAGCCCCGTTATGAGGGTACGTTTAACCACGGCATAGAAACAGGCACCTTTAAATTTTTTGCTGAAGATGCTACATCTACCCTAATGGCAACCCGTAAGTTTGAAAAAGACGGTTCCTGTTATACCACTTTTTTCGATCCCGCCGGTAACAAGGTGAGCGAGGGCCGCGAGGTAAACCGTATGCAGGAAGGGGAGTGGAAGTATTATCATAATAATGCCAAGACGGTAATGTCTGTCGAGAAATATAAAGACGGAAAGCTTGATGGTCTGCGAAAAGTATTTTTCCCTAAAGGTTCCGTTGCAGAAGAGAGTCATTATGTAAACGGTATAAAAGAAGGCCCTTACCGAAAGTATACAGAAAAAGGGATAGTGTTAGAAGAATCTACCTATAAGAACGATAATTACCATGGCCTTGCAACCTACAGGGATGAGAATAATAACATAGTATCTCAGGGAAATTACACAGACGGACTCAAAACCGGTAAGTGGAAATTCTATACCGATGGCAAGCTGACTAAAGAGCAGAATATGAGCGCCAAGCGCAAGTCGTCTTCAAAAAAGAAAATCAATTAATTTTTGTCGTATTTTTGCAGTAAATTATAAGGAGACAAATAGATGAAACGTGTTGTAGTAGGGCTTAGTGGCGGAGTAGACAGTAGTGTTGCAGCATACCTCTTGCAGCAGCAGGGGTATGAGGTTATAGGACTGTTTATGAAGAACTGGCATGATGAGGCTGTAACGATCTCTAATGAGTGTCCGTGGCTGGAAGATAGCAACGACGCCCTTTTAGTCGCCGAAAAACTGGGTATACCGTTCCAAACCGTAGATCTTAGCGAGCAATACAGGGAGCGCATTGTAGACTATATGTTTAGCGAATACGAGAAAGGCCGTACGCCGAATCCCGATGTGTTGTGCAACCGCGAGATTAAGTTTGACGTCTTTATGAAGATAGCCCTTAGCCTGGGTGCCGATTATGTGGCTACCGGGCACTACTGCCGTAAAGATACTATTGTGGTAGACGGTAAGGAGGTACACCGCCTGTTAGCAGGTGCCGATGGTAACAAAGACCAGTCGTATTTTTTGTGCCAGCTGTCTCAGGAGCAGCTAAGCAAAGCACTGTTCCCGATAGGGGAGTTGCTTAAACCTCAGGTTCGAGAGATTGCTGCCGAAATGGAATTGGTTACTGCGGAAAAGAAAGACTCTCAGGGCCTTTGCTTTATTGGCAAAGTGCGTTTGCCGGAATTTTTGCAACAGCAATTGCAGCCTAAGGAAGGTATCATCTACGAGGTTAACGCCGAACTGGATACTTATAGAACAGATAAGCCACAATTTGAGTCGGTAAAAGAGCAATTGGCTTTCGAGGCAAAAAATATAGATTATAAGCCTGATATGGGCAAAGTGGTGGGCCGCCATCAGGGGGCGCACTATTATACTATTGGGCAGCGCAAAGGTCTTAACGTGGGTGGTACTAAAGAGCCGCTTTTTATTATTGCTACAGATGTTGTTACCAATACCATTTATACAGGGCAGGGGCAAAACCATCCCGGACTGTTCCGCACGGCATTGTTCATACAGGAAAACGAAATTCACTGGGTGCGTGAAGATCTTGCCATTACTGAGGGTGAAACAATGGATGTAATGGTGCGCATCCGTTACCGCCAACCCCTGCAGAAAGCTACGCTGCACAGGTTTGACAATGGCATGTACATATCTTTCGCCGAGCCCCAAAGCGCCATTACCGAAGGGCAGTTTGCCGCATGGTACCATGACGATGAGCTTGTGGGCAGTGGGGTGATATCGTAATACCTAATAAACCTTTATATGTATAAAGCTTTCTTCATTCTTTTATCGCTTTTGTTTATTGGCTCAGCAGATTGTAAGCAATTCCATGACGGGATATTTGTATTTCACGATTTTGGCAGTGAATTTAAGATTGTCAGAAAAGGAGACAAACAAATTGAGTATGTTGATGGTGATGAAAAAATTTATGAATATACTATCGCATGGGAATCAGATTGCAGCTATAAGCTTTTTAATTCGAAAGTTATCAAGGGAGATCAAAGTACAACAGGTGATGATGCTGATACACTCTATTGCAAGATAGTCGATATCGATAAAGATAGATTTAAAGTATTATGTATGTTCGATGGTATGGAGGCGAAGACACCGTATATTACTAAAATTAAATAGTTCAGATAAATACCCAATGCAGCAATGTGTTGGGTATTTTTATAGAGTAACAGTTTATATTTGTAGTAAAGTTATTTTATGAAGCCATACCGCCTTTTATTATACGCATTTTTTTTTATACTGCTTTCATGTACGTCTAAACCTGAGGACAAAGTAGTAACTCCTGCTGTAAATAGTAAGACTATCGTGAAACCGGCTATAAATGTCAGCGGGACTTCTTATTTCTTTGGCCGCGAGTTTAGTAAGGAAACCTGCGAGGCAGAGAGTTCCTGCGACTGTTGCAGTATGCTTCTACTGTTTATTGATGGTGAAAATTTTGTAACAATTTATCCTTGTGAAAGTGAGGAGACTTTATTACGTGGTACTTATAAGGTTACTAACGGCAAAGTTGTATTGTCTTACGATACATTACAGGTAGACAAGGATTACAATTTTGAACTTGAAGGAGATACAATAAAAAATGATAAACCGGAATATGTTGTTACGCTAAAGAAGGCTAAAGTTACCAGTGAAATATTAGAATCTTCGTCTTGTCACGGTAAATTATATCTTAAGGCGAAAGATGACGATGGTATAATGTATGGAACGGTAGACGCGCAATACTCGCTTAACGAGCGCATTCAACAACTAAAGGATGAAGGCGTTTGGGACGAGATTCAGCAATGAGGATTTGTTCACACGCTACTTTAAGACTCCTTTTTCATATTAGGGATTGAATTATTTAAACTCTTGCGATTCCGTATTCAGATATGTTTTTATGAGAAAACATTATATCTTTGAGACTATGCAAATCAACCAAACCGACAAAAGCATTTTGAGGATAGATCAGCTCACATTCACACGGTTTATCGCAGCAATAGCTATTGTGATCTACCATTTCGGACAACAGGCAATACCCTTTAACTCAGGAAATATTAAATTTTTAGTGACGCAGGCGAATATTGGTGTGAGTTACTTTTTTGTGCTTTCTGGTTTTATAATGATAATTGCATATAACAGATTCCCTAAAATCGATGCTGTCGATTATTTGAGAAATCGATTTGCCCGTATCTATCCTTTAATAATCTTATCGCTGCTGCCATTTATTGGTGCGTTACTGCTGTTTCCGGGCAAAGTGAGTCTGGGCGCCATAGTATTAAACCTTACAACATTACAGGCATGGATTCCCGGCTATGCAACCGTGGGAAATTATCCGCTATGGTCGCTAACAGTAGAAATATTTTTTTACATATGCTTTCCGTTTTTACTAAATAAAATCTATAAAAAATATCCATTAAAGAACATAGTGATCTCAATAATAGCAATTTGGGCAGTTACAATGGTAATACAGCATGTGCTATTAAATAGTGTATCAAATAATGGCGCGCAGGCTTTTAGTTCTGATATTATATACTATTTTCCACCCATGCACCTTAACCAGTTTTTAATAGGTAACCTCGCTGGCCTTTTTGTAGTTGCCAAGCAGGTATCTTCAGGCAGAAGGTATGATGTTTTCGTTTTACTCTCCGCAGCAGTTATTTTTTTATTCTTAAAATATCCGTTTGGAATTAATTATCATGACGGATTTTTAGCCTGGTTTTTTGCATCATTTATAATTTTTCTTTCGTTAAATACAGGTATTATTACAAAAATATTCAACTTAAAGCCCCTTGTTTTTTTGGGCGAAATTAGTTTTGCGATATATGTGTTACAATTCCCGGTCTTTGAGATTACTTCAACGCTAATAGAAAAACTACATATTACGGCTAACGCTAATCTTATATTTTATATATGCCTGGGCTTATTAATTGCAGTATCTGCATTTTGCCACATTTTTGTCGAACTACCGTTGCGTAACAGGATCAAGGCCATCAGGCTTAAACCGGTTGTATAGTCTAACTTTTCACTGATATAACAATGTTCTACAACCTCCATATCCATTCCGCATCCGGTAATCCGGATGTTTTCGAGATCGTAAACCGCTATCCTGACGAAACTATAGATGTTCCTTACTTTTCCACAGGCATTCATCCCTGGTATATTGATGAAGATAAAATCGAAGAGCATCTTGCAATAATCGAACAACGCCTGCAGCAGGATAATTGCCTTGCCTTAGGCGAGTGCGGACTCGATAAGCGCATCGAGATACCGTTTAATGTTCAGGTTAAAGTTTTCGAACGGCAGTTATTGCTTGCAAAGCAATACCAGAAACCAGTAATTTTGCACCTCGTTGCCGCTTTTCAGGAGTTGATCCAGATAAAGGACATGATGCAGCCTGGTGTCCCCATGATTGTACACGGATATTCTAAAAATGCGCAGCAGGCCAACCAGCTTCTTGATAATGGCTTTTACCTGTCGTTTGGTAAATACCTGTTACGCAATCCGGAATTGAGTGATGTATTTGCGGGGGTACCTCACGACAGGTTCTTCTTAGAAACTGATACGATAGAGGAAGGCATTGCAGATGTTTATGCTAAAGCAGCATTGGCACGAAATGTGGATATGGAGGAATTGAAAAATAATGTAGCAGAAAATTTTAAAAACATTTTTAAGAATGGCTGAATGGACAGAAAGGGCCGAGCTTTTATTTAAAAAAGAAGGTCTTGATAAATTAAAAAAAGCACATGTACTTGTGGTTGGCTTAGGTGGCGTCGGCTCCTTCGCAGCAGAATTTATAGCCCGCGCCGGGGTGGGTACCATGACGATTGTAGATGGAGACGTGGTAGATATTACAAATATCAACCGGCAGTTGCCTGCATTGCACAGTACAGTGGGCGAACCTAAAGTGGATATTGTGGGAGACAGGCTAATGGATATTAACCCGGAATTAAAACTTATTCGCTTAAAGGAATTTTTATCGCCTGAGCGTGCTTACGAACTGGTGACTAATGAATATGACTACGTGCTGGACTGTATAGACAGTATTACGCCCAAGCTGAACTTAATATTATCTGCAAAGCGTAAAAAGGTAAAGATTATAAGCAATATGGGAGCAGGGGGCAAGTATGAAGCTGCTAAGGTGCGTGTGAGCGATATTAGCAAGACAGAAGTATGCCCATTAGCTAAAACCATCCGAAAGCGACTAAAGAAAGAAGGCGTTAGCAAAGGGATTAAAGCTGTTTATTCTACTGAGACTCCCGACCAAAGCAGCCTTAAAATGACCGATGGTAAGAACTTCAAGAAATCATTTTTTGGTACAAATAGCTGGATGCCGGCACTCTTCGGCCTTCATGCTGCCGAAACAGTGGTAAAACATATAATAAGTAAACAACCTTAAGAACTAACATTAAAACGTTATTTCGCAAAAGCGAACTTTATAAAGTAAAACCTGTACCAATGTGCAGGTTTTTATTTTTCGGCACGTGGCGGGTTAAGGTCGTCGTTACCTGTTCTTGCAGGAGTTGTAGTAGGCTTAGTGGTAGTCTTCGTAGTACTGGTTTTCGTTGTACCAGAGGGTTTAGTCGCTCCAGTACTTACCGACGGTTTCGTAGTTGCATTATTAGTCGCCGGTTTTACAGTTGTACCGGTTGCTGGCTTAGCCGTAGTGCTTGTTGCAGGCTTAACGGTAGTAGATGTAGCGGGTTTCGTTGTAGTGGTGGCCGCAGGTTTATTGGTTGGAGTTGCCGGTTTGTTAGTACTGGCGGGCTTAACCGTACTGCCGTTTGCAGGCTTGGTTGTTGGCGTAGTTCCGGAAGCTCGTTGCGTACTTACCGCAGGCTTAGATGTGGTTGTAGATGCAGGTCGTTGAGCAGGCGGGCCTAAAGGTCTGGTCCCTGTGGGGGTTGATGATCTCACAGGTGCTGTGCCGGTGGTTGATGTTGCTGTTCGCCTTGCAGGGGCAGCGGTGCTACCGGCAGGGCGGCGTATAGGTACCGCAACAGGTGTCGTACTTATTGAATCGGCTACAGGGAGAATAGTAGGGGCACCTATTGGTGTATACACATCGGTAACCCAGCCGGATGGCCTGCGTGTTTGTGCACCACCTTTAGTATATACTTCTACATACTGTCCGGTTGTATTTTCCTGTAAAGCTTTTTGGTTTATATGTTTTTTTGTTGCGTCCCAAACTTTAGCCATGTGCGAATAATCGCCTTTCAGGGTTGCTTTTACTGCATCAAAAGGCAATAGCCTGCCCCCTTCATAATCGCTTCCGGGTGAGGTAAACATTTCGTCCCTTATGGGGATACAATAGGAATAGGTAACATTTTCTTTATTGGCGATTCCGGTTTTAAACAGTATAAAGGGCCTGCCTGTAATAACAATGTTATTTTCTTTTGCAAATGCTGTAAGCCTGTCAAATGCTGCGGCTGCTTTTTGGTTTACATCTGCCAGCGAAGAGGTAGCCGACTGCCCTAAATAAAACGTACCCTTCTTGTTTACGATACCCGTAACGTCTACTTTATAAGTCTGGATTTCCTTTACTAAAAAGGTATTTAGGTTATCGAGGCCCTGCTCCAGAGACGATTCGATTTTGTTATCCATACCACCGTTAAGCAATGCCAGCGCCTTTTCTTTAAAGGTAAGGCTGCCTTTAAGGCGAACACTTATTTTTGTACTATTAAGGGTGTCTTTGAAAGACCATTTGATGTCAGAACTTATATCGTCTATAACAGCTTTTTGGCTGATGGAATCGTTTGCGGCTGCGTTAAGGGTTTGTACACGTCCTTTATTGTCGCCCTTTGCCCATGACATGAAAGCTCCTTTCCCAACCGGATTTCCAGAATAGGTAAAGGCAGCCGTGGTGTCGGCATTGGCAAACAGGCCTAAGTTCTCCCAGTTTTTATAATCATTAATGTAATTATACAAAACCAGGCGGGATACACTTATTACCTTGTCTTTCTTTATGTTATACTTTCCTTCCTGAGTGGCTACAAATACCGTTACGGCAATACCGGCCAAAAGCAGGAGCAAAAATATATATTTTACAATTTTCATGTAAGGAAAGTTTACGGTGTCGTAAAATTATAAATAATTATCATATATAAAACAAAGAAGATTTTAATTAGCATTTTAAGTTTGTAAGGGGGCAGATATACAATTTATTGATTTCGCAAAGCGCGTCATTGGTTTTAAAACCGGTTGATATAACGAATGATTTTAAATAAAAAATACCCTTTCGGGTATTTTTTTGTCCTAAACCAACTACAATAACTAAATTATATTTAGCAGCTTATTCCTTACAAATAAGTGCTGGGCAAATATGCACCTTAATATAATGTTTTAAAATACCCATTGATAGGTATTTTTGCAGCGACTTGTTATAGCATTAAAATTCATACTTCTTCTCCATCGAATATCGTATCAATTCGCTTTTGCCCTGTAGGTTTAATTTCTTTAAAATGTTTTTTCTATGAGTGTCTACGGTAGTCTTACCTATAAATAGCTGGTTGGCTATTTCGAGCGATGTTTTTCCTTCGCCAATGAGCCTCACAATCTCTTCTTCACGCTTGCTGAGATGAACTTCGGGGCTATCGGGCTGCTCCGTTTGATTAAGGGCACCATCAAACAATATTTCGCCTTCATGTACAGATCGTATTGCTGCCAGCACAACTTTTAATGATGAATTTTTTAAAATATATGCCGATGCTCCCGCATTCTGCATTTGCTGCATAGCCTCGTCCTGCTCAAACATACTAAAGGCTACAACTTTACAGGCAGGGAACTCTTTTTTTATAATCCTTGTGGCCGCTATACCATCCATTTTAGGCATCCGGATATCAGTAAGTACTACATCCGGTTTTTTTAGTCGTACCATAGTCAGCAGGCTTTCGCCATCATTGGCTTCACCTACAATATTAATATCAGTTTCACACTCAAGAAAAACCTTTAGCCCGTCTATAAGCGATTGGTGGTCTTCGGCAATTACAAGGTTTATCATATAGGGAGGTCTATAATTATGGTAGTTCCGCGCCCTGGGTAAGAATCAATGGTTAACGTGCCATCAAGCTGCTCGGTCTTTTTTGTTATTGAATGCAGTCCCATTCCGTCGGCAATATTTAGTTTAGAGGGGTCCATACCCACGCCATCGTCTTCAAAGATAATGTTTATATTATCTTCGTGCTGTGTAAGGTGTAATGTAGCCTCCTTTGCTCCCGAATGTTTTATAATATTAGTAGCAAGCTCCTGTATAATTCTGAAAATGAATATCTCGAGCGTATTATCCAGCCTTTCTGTACAGCCAAACGGAACCACGTTAATTTGCAGCTTACCGGGAATAGAAATTTTTCCGGCGAGTTTTTTTATAGCAGGTATGAGGCCTTCGTTAGCAAATACCCCGGCATTTTTTGCATGCGCAAGCCGTCGCACTTTTTGGTAAGCTTCGTCAATCAGCGCATCTGTCTTTTCATATAGCGTAGTATCTTCCTGACCGGTATTGCTTTTCCTGGTCCGTAAATTTTCGAAATTTAATTTAAGTGTGGCAAGCATGCTCCCCAGGTTATCATGCAGGTCGTTAGCTATGCGTTGCCGTTCTTTTTCCTGGCCTGCGAGCATATTGTCTATGCTGCTAAGTTCATAATCTTTTAGCGCTTTTTCATACCGCTGTTCTTCTATCAGTTTTTCCTGCAATGCTATTTTTTCTTTTCTTCGGGAGTTCATAATAATTAAGATCCCTATAACAAGGCAGGCTAAAAATAAACCTATAAATGTGTAAAGCACAATCCTGTTGAATTTTATATTATTTTTTAAAACACTGTTTTCCCATTCTTTTTCCTTGGCCCGGTACTTTGTCTGGATGTCACTTATCGCAATATTTTGCTCCGTTACTTTAATACTGTCGGCAAGTTTTTGTTCCAGGTGTAAATATTTGTAAGCCAATTCATAGTTCTTTAACCCCGCATAGTTTACGTGCAAAGCGCCGTATAAAGCCTCCTTATATTTTATTGGATCATTTTTTAATTGAAGGCTGTCTGTCTTTAAAAGAAATTTGATAGCCTTGCCGTGCTGCTTTAAATGGTAGTATGCACCAGCCTGATTCAGGTAATTATAGTAAAGATCATAAGGATCATTACCATTTTTTTTAATTGTTATGGCGTTCTTTTTAAGGTAATATAAACCCGAGTCCGATTGCTTAAGGGCTCCCATATAAAGATTAGCCAAATTATTTGTTAGCGATTCCTGTAGCTTATCATCATGACCGCCTTTTAATGTTGCTAATGCTTTTTTATAATACGAAAGACTCTGTTTAAAATTTCCCGCACGTTGATTAAATAATGCAACATAGCCGTAACCCCGCGCGAGTTTAACCGGGTTTTCTCTTTTATTCCAGTAATTTATGTATTCGTCTATATAGTGCCAATACTCTGTGGTGTTATTCTCCTGAGAATCTATCATGTAAGCTACATCGAGATTGATATCCATTGCCTTTTCAATGCTGTCTTCCAGAATAAATAGTTTTTTAGCCGTTATATAATAGGAGAGTGCGGTATTTTGTTCGTCCTGTTCGTAGGCCCTTGCATATAGATAGTTATAGAGTGCTTTGTTAATAAGTGTCAGTTTCGTAGTATCTGTTTTACTTAGGTAATTGCGGGCTTTCTCAATATCTAAGTTTTCGATATCCTTTTCTACGCGCAATAACTTAATATCATATTGAGAGTAAGCCTCACTTATAAATAATAAAGAGGTAAGCAGGGCCACTCTCAATAATATAGTCATACAGTATTACATTTTTTTTATCCCGCCACTCCCGGATTTACCGGGACCTGATGCTATCGATGGAGCTGCTAATGTAATAATTCCCGTCGCAACTATAGTATTTAGATTTTGAAAAAGTTGCTTTGCTAAAGCTGGGTATGCAGCAGGATTTGCTTCATGGTAGGTTATTAAATAGATATTTTTGCTGTAATCAAACAACGACGCTTCAATGCCCGCATCTTCAAATAAAGTTACCGTATCAAGATTTAAAGTAACTGCTTCATAATTTAGGCTGGTAGCTGGCAGAGTTGCACCGCTGTCGTTATTTTTTTTTAGGAAAATAACTAATGCATTATTTGAAACATTAGATATGTTAAAGAACTGATACTTATAACCATCGCCCGGAAGATTTACCGGCTGTGGCAGACAAATATCTACTAATGCTGTTTTGTCGGCCTCATATTTGCCAAACCCTGAATACACATTCATATTGTTAAATTTACTTATTAATACTACAAATTACAGCAACATTAATCAATAAAAAAATCCCCATTAATGGGGATTTTTCATATTTGTATGTACATCAGGAATTGTCTTTTGTAAGTAATTTAATAGCAAATAAAATAGCTATGAACGCAAGAAATGCTATTAGGATACGGTAGCTTCCTTTATAGTATTTTTTATGAATGGCTACATCCTTTCTGTAAACGAATATCAACACCGTTACAAAAACAATAATAAACGCCACTGCAAAAACAAGCTGCCCGGTACTAAACATAATAAAATAATTTTTGCAAAGTTACAGTATTACATTTTCTAAATTAATTATTTTTAGGCCGCAATTCACTTAGTTATGAAAAAACAATTAGAAGCCGTAAAGCTATTTCACACATCCTTCAAACTGGGCATTAGCGAAACACCCCGCGACTGTCTTGGAGAAAACATCAACCTCCTGCGGTATAATCTTATGAAAGAGGAAAACGAAGAATACCTTGAGGCAGTACAAAATAAAGATATTTTTGAAATTGCAGATGCCCTGGGAGATATGCTCTACATATTATGCGGAACAATAATTGAGCATGGCCTGCAACACAAAATAGAAGAGGTTTTTGATGAAATACAGCGCAGTAATATGAGCAAGCTTGACGCTAACGGACAGCCAACATACCGTGAAGACGGAAAAGTCATGAAAGGGCCAAATTACTCCAAGCCTGATTTTACGAAGATTCTGATTTAATAAGTAAGATTTCAGAATTTAGATTTCAGGTCAGCTTCACCCCAATACTACATAGATAGTATATGTTAGCGTAAGAGTGTGATAAAATCTGAAATCTAAAGTCTGAAATCTAAAAAATTATATCTTCACTGTCCAGCCAAAAGTATCTTCGGTAAGTTTGTGCTGTATGTTAGTAAGTGTATCCTTAATTTGTAAAGATAATGGGTTCTCCTGCTTTTCTATTTCGTAGTAAGTGTCCTGGTAGCTAAAGCCAATAATAGGGTTAACTACCGCTGCTGTACCTGCCCCAAAAATCTCTTTAAGCGAACCGTCTTTAGCAGCGGCAAGAAGCTCTTCAACTAAAACAGATCGTACTTCAACCTTTATGTTTTCGCGTTCGGCAAGTTCTAAAATACTTTTACGTGTTACACCATCCAGTATCCTCTCGCCGGTAGGTGCAGTATACAATGTGTCGTTTATTTTAAAAAATACATTCATTGTACCTGCTTCTTCAAGCTTGGTGTGGGTAGCATCATCAGTCCATATTACCTGTTGGTAGCCCTTCTGGTTGGCAAGCCTTGTAGGGTAAAATTGGGCTGAATAGTTTCCTGCTGCCTTCGCCGCACCTATACCGCCATTTGCAGCACGACTGTAATGCTCTGCAATAAGAACTTTTACCTCACCCTGGTAATATGCTTTTGCCGGTGAAAGAATGATCATAAAACGGTATTGTGCAGATGGTGCCGCGATAACACCATGTCCTGTAGCTATCATAAAAGGGCGCAGGTATAGCGAGTTGCCTTTTCCTTTTTTAACCCATTCTTTATCTATAGCGATAAGTTGTTTAAGGCCATCCATGAATATTTCTTCAGGAATTTCAGGCATTGCAAGCCTGGTGGCCGATTTATTAAAGCGCTCAAAGTTTCTGTCGGGCCTAAAAAGCCATACATCATCATTATCGTCCTTATAAGCTTTCATTCCTTCAAAAATGGCCTGACCATAATGAAACACTCTCGACGAAGGATCCATAGGTATGGGTGCGTAGGGTTCAATAACAGGGTTGCCCCACTCACCGTCTTTATAGTCACAGTACAACATATGATCAGTAAAAATGCTGCCAAAAGGAAGGTCGTCAAAATTAACCGAACCTATCTTTGATGTTTCAGCTTTTGTTACTTTAATGGTGTAATTTGGGTTTTCGCTCATCAGGAATATGTGTAGTTAAAAGTTGTCGTGTTATTGCAAATTTACTAAAAAATCATCTTAAAGGGCTTTTTATAACTTAAAAATCAAAACTAACAAATTAATATCCTGAAACAAAGAGGTATAAATAATAGCACGCGTTGCAGGGTTAAAAGTTTCTGTATAAATTTGTAACACCAATTTTAATTTTAGTTATAAATGAAAAAGACATTCCTTATAGGGGCGGCACTGCTGATGCTTGCCTCATGCAAAAAAGAAACTGAAGTTAAATCGGACAGCACGGTAATCGAAACAGGCCGTGATACCGTTAGCGTAGACACAGACACCATTAGTAATATCGAAATTCACGAGGCTCCGGAACCTTCTGAAAATCTGGAACCGATTGAGAAGAAAGAATCTGCCGAGAAACAGGAAGCTGCTGAGAAAAAGGTCGTAGTGACACCCACTAAAGACGTAAAAGTTGACTACGCTGCCTTTGGTGATAAGATTTTGGCTGACAAAGCACTCACGAAAGAACAGATGTATGCAAAATACAAAAGCCTTAAAAGTGGAGATACAGTTAACCTAAAATTTAAAGCCAAGATTAAAGACGTGTGCCAGAAAAAGGGCTGCTGGATGGCTTTACAATTGCCCGACGAAAAAGAGTCGTTTGTGAAATTTAAAGATTATGCTTTTTTTGTACCGCTTAACGCTGCCGGGCAGGATGCTATAGTGAGCGGCAAGGCGTTTGTAAGTGAAGTATCTGTAGCGCAATTAAAGCATTATGCTAAGGATGGCGGAGAAAGCGAAGCCGCTATTAACAAAATTACAGAGCCTAAAAAAACATACGGCTTTCTTGCCGATGGTGTGCTTATTAGTAAGTAGTGCAATACATTAGATAATAGTAATCATCAGCTTTTGCTGTGTCATCCTTTGGGTGAGCCTCTGTGTTATTCCGAACAAAAATCAATGGAGTCGAAAAATCTTAGATACCTATAAATGAAGTATACTTTCATAGCTATTGCGTTTGTAATACTTGTAGTTGTTGCGGGATGTAACAAAAAGGATAATGCTAAAGATCAACCTCTAAAAGAAGCCACTGCCGCCAAAAGCATAAAGCCCGAAAAAAAGGAGTTTAAGATGTACGAAATGAGCCAGATGGCGGCTTTGATGGAACAGATGTATGTAGATAACCAACGTTTAAAAGAACGTATTATCAGCGGCGATACCATTGGTACATTTCCCAAACACATCCTCAATATCCACACCTTTGTAATGACCGATGAAGATGACAACGATGCATTTTTTAAAGAACAGGCAGCAAGATTTATAAAAGCACAGCAGCTAATTTACAGCGATCCGGCTAATGCAAAGCAGCATTACAACGATGCCGTTTCCAGTTGTGTACATTGTCATGAGGGCAAATGCGAAGGGCCTATACCGCGTATAAAGAAATTATATATAAAGTAAAACAACATGCTTATAGAATTAGTGACAGAATTTATAGTTGAAGTTTTAGTCAAAGTGATATGTTGCTTCCCCGGTGCTGCTGTAAGGTGGATATTTTTACCCAGAAGGAAAAGCTATTTATCATTGCTCGAAGATGTTGAGGTTAACTTTCTAATTACTTTATTAATAGGATTTTTTATCTACGGTATTGTAACTTTGTGCAAACAGTACACTTAATTGAAAAGAGAAATTATTACTACCGACGACGGATCTGTTACCATATTCCTGCCCGAAATGCAGGAGGCGTATCATTCTAAGTTTGGTGCCATCCAGGAGGCGAAACATGTATTTATACAAAACGGGCTACATTTAATGCAGCACCAACCGTTGTCAATTTTAGAAATAGGATTTGGTACGGGCTTAAATACATTTATCACATTTTTAGAGTCGGTAAAAAATAAACAGACTATAAGTTACACAGGGGTGGAGGCATACCCTGTAGAGCCTGAGCACAGTGCATTACTTAATTACGCTGAGCAGCTTGAATCGCCACAATACCACGAAACATTTAACCTGATGCACAGCTGTCCCTGGGACACTGAGATTAAGTTAAATAATAACTTTTCGCTAACTAAGCGAAAGCAGTTTTTTGAAGATATTGAGGATGAAGATAAGTATGACCTTATCTACTTTGATGCCTTCGGGTATCCGTCGCAACCTCATTTATGGAGTGAGGATATTTTCAGGAGGATGTATAACGCCTTAAAAGTTAATGGTATACTGGTAACATATGCATGCCGGTCTGTTATAAAGAATAATATGAAGGCAGCTGGCTTTATTACAACAAAGCTTCCGGGGCCTCCGGGAAAACGCGAAATGCTACGTGCAATCAAAAAGTAATATTTTATTTATAATTTAAATAATTGATGCAGATTAAAAGCTAAATTTATCTAAAAAAACGTTATAGTTGTGAAAGTAGTGGTACATTTACATGCTGATTTTTAATCACCTATAACTAATTACAAGTAAAATTATGCCCGCATCGATGTTTAGCTACACAAAGAATGTGCTCGAAAACGTAAGTTTCGACCCCACTCTTTTTAGCAAAGAAGTAGAGAAAGCAATAAAAATGCTGCTGCCTTACGAGCTTGAACAACTAATAATCTGGCTATATAGTTTTACGACAGCCAGGCCCGAGCTTAAAGGATGCCTTGCACACGTTGCCGAGTAAATGGCTTTGAGCCACTATAACTAAAAACGGTTGCCCTTTTAAAGGCAACCGTTTTTATTATAAGCAAAACCTGTATCTTATCGCAGGTCCTTAATTAAGGCAGCAGAATTTTCCGGCATGCGCTCTATGTACATCTCGGTACCAAAGCGGCGCATAGATTTAGAATCGCTGAATTGGATAGATCTGCCCTGCTCAGGTTCGGTATACCTTCCCGTAGGAGATATAATACGCAGGGCCCTTGCAAACAAAGGCTCATTCACATCGCCCAAAACACCAAGGTTATTGATGTTTTCTTTTATTTTGTTGCTCTCTACTAGTGGAGAGATTCCATTAGCATAATCGCCATCGTTGTTTTTGTTCACTGTTTTTATTACAATAGGTTGCATGGCATAGGTGTGGCTTCCGCTCCTTCCTTCTTTGCCAAAATCGCGTGAGTCGTATAACGTGACAGATCCTACATTTTTACCCGTAGTTGTATCTCCTATCTGTACTACATTTATATAAGGCTTTAAACAATTAATTACGAGTTCGCTTGCAGATGCTGTAGTTTGGGATGTTAACACGTAGACTTTAGTAAGCCCCAGGCTATTGATAGCCGAACCATCTGACAGTTGTGACGAGAAAAGATCGTGTAACGCCGAAGGGTTTTCTCTTTCAAACTTAGCCTGCAGCTTATCATTCCAGCGTTGTTTGGCAAGAATCTGTCCGTCAAACTGCCCGGTAATCATACTGGCAAGATACGTGGCAGTACGCACAGATCCTCCACCGTTATAGCGTAGGTCAAGCACAAGATCTGTCACGTTAGCAGCCTGCAGTTCTGCAAACGCCGCGTTAAGCTGGGCGTCATAATTACTATAAAAGCCATTGTACATAAGGTACCCCACGGTGTGGCTGCCTCTGGTAACCGTAGTAACAAGATGTACAGGATTTTCTGAAAATTGTGTAGCATTTAGTGTTACAGATCGTTCTCCCGGCGTAACCACCCCATCTGATATTGTTGCGAGGTTAAGTGTATAGGTGTCATTATTCAACAGGCTCCTGTAATTAGACTCGGTTATAGAGGTATTATTTACAGCATAAAAAATATCTCCACGGCGTATATCTTTACCGGCTGCGTCACTGTCTGGCATAATATACCGTACGTAGCCTACAACCGTAGTACGGCTATCATCGGTATAAGCAAGCCCGTATTCCATACCATTATTTTTAGATACACCCTGCAGCGCATTTTCAAGCACTCTGTAATCCGGGAAAATTACACTAAATCGGTCTACTCTCTGGCCATTTTCGTTAACCCTGTAAAGCAGGCTTTCAAATAACGATTCGGGCGAGTCATACGACCTTGTAAAATCGTAGAGCGCCTTTTGGTTTGCAAAACGGTCATCGGCAAGATTGGGTACTTTTTCCTGCCATAAATAATAAGCGTTAAGGCCTTTCCATATAAAGTCGTTTACCGGTACGGCATTGTCATCCAGGTCTTCGCAGGACTGAAAGGTCATAACGCCTGCAACAAGCGCAACCAGCAATATTGTAATCTTTTTCATTTAGCAGTTTTATTTATAGAACGTAAATTTAATTATTTTTAATATCGTTGTAACAAAAATAATCACTAATCGTCTTCCCTTTATAAACCAGTAACAAACCAACATAATAATGAATCAGGCGGAGTTTATAAAAATCATCTCCCCGTTTAAAGACAAAGTCTTCCGGCTGGCCAGGCGGCTGCTCGTAAGTACTGAGGAAGCGGAAGACGCCACCCAGGAGGTGCTGGTAAAATTATGGAATAATAAAGAAAAGCTGCACGCTTACAGCAGTACAGAGGCAATGGCCATGACAATGACAAAAAATTATTGTCTGGACCGCCTAAAAAGTAAGCAGGCCAGCGAGATGCGTATAGTGCACACCAACTATACCGACAGGCAGGCAGGCCTACAGCAGCAGGCTGAAGACCGTGATAGCCTGGAATGGGCCGAAAAAATAATGAAATGCCTGCCGGAACAGCAAAAGCTGATTATGCAGATGAGGGATATAGAACAATATGAATTTGAGGAAATTGCCAAAATTATGGATATGAACGAGACTGCCGTAAGGGTAGCCTTATCCAGGGCAAGAAAAACGATGAGAGAAGAATTGACTAAAACACACAGCTATGGACTTAAGAACAATTGAACAGTTACTGAACAGATATTTTGACGCAGAAACCACTACTGCCGAGGAGAGACAACTTAAAGAATATTTTTCTTCACAGGATGTGGCTTCGCACCTGCAACAGTACAAACCTATGTTTGGTTATTTTGTACAGGAAGCAAAGCCCAAATTTAACAGGGAACTGCCATTAAAAACGAAGCGTAATTATGGTAAATGGATATCGGTAGCGGCAAGCCTTGTGCTTATGATGGGAATGTTTGCCTACTTTACTTTACAATCTGGTACAGGGGCTGCAGATAATGACCTGGGTACGTATGATGATCCCGAAGTAGCCTTTAGAGAAACACAAAAGGCGCTTAACATGGTCTCTAAAAATGTGAACGTAGGAGTTAACAGTATTAATTATATAGGAGAATACGAGAAATCAAGAAAAACAATCTTTAAGGAGTAACAATCAAAATTCAATCATCAATCAATTATTTAATCATGAAAAAAATCATCATCACTTTATTATTAGCGGCTATGCCGGCTGTAACATTTGCACAAAACGCCTTTACAAAATTTGAAGGTAAAGAAGGCATAGACGTTGTAACCGTTAATAAAAAAATGTTTGAAATGCTGGGCGGAGTAGAGACCAGCGGAGGAGGAGAAAAGGCAGATAAATATCTTAAACAGGTTAAAAACCTTGATAACCTTAAAATATTTACTACAACTCAGCTTAATTATATAGCTGATATGGAGAGCACCGTAGCATCTTATTTAAAACAAAACTCGCTTGAGGAGCTTATGACGTTTAATGACGGTGGATCTAAAACCAAACTTTATGTGAGATCCGGAAATAAAGCTTCAGAACTTAAGGAATTCCTGCTATTTTCGCATGGCGGTAAAAAAAATGAGGCTGTGTTAATGTCGTTTAGCGGCAACATAGACCTTGCCGGCCTTAAGTAATTATAATACATCCGGTGGGCGGTAACCCGCCGCCGGATCATTGCCCCAAATTAATTATTTAAAATCTGTAAAATGAAAAGATTATTTGTAGCCTTTGTGTTCATGCTTATCCCTACTATGTTTTATGCCCAGACAGCATTTGCAAAGTTTGAAGATAAGACGGATATTACATCGGTAGTTGTAAACAAAAAAATGTTCCAGCTTATGGGCCAGATGAAAATGGACCCAAAAGATAAGGATGCCCAGCAGTACCTTAACCTGGTTAAAAAGCTGGATAACCTTAAGGTGTTTACCACTTCGAGTTCTAAACATGCTAACGAGATGAAGTCTACCGTAGACGGATACCTTAAATCGAACCCGCTGGAAGAGCTGATGCGTATAAACAACGATGGTAAGAACATTAAGATATTTGTAAAGAGTGGTACATCATCATCTCAGGTAAAAGAGCTGCTTATGTTTATGGAAGGTAATAAAACCGAGACCGTACTTATGTCGCTTACAGGGAACTTCGACCTTAATGACATATCTGTACTTACCGAAAAAATGAGCCTTCCCGGCGGACCCGAACTTAAAAAAGCTGCGGCTAAAAAACAATAATTTATGAAACGTACCATAGCCTTACTTGCCCTTACAGCCCTTTTATTTACATCATGCAATAACAAGCCTACACTGCAAACCTATTTTGTAGATAAAGCCGAAGATAAAAACTTCATGGCGCTGGACATTGCCCCAAGCTTTATCAAGACCGATAAAATGCAACTTACATCAGAAGAGCAGACAGCATTGAAGTCGCTTAAAAATGTCAATATTATAGCCTTTAAAGCCAATGATAAAAACGTAGGCGCCTACGAGAAAGAGCTTGAAAATGTAAAAAAGATATTAAAGGATGACAGTTACGAAGAACTTATTAAGTTTAATCGTGGTGCTATGGGTGCGTCTATAAATACAAAAGGTGAGGGCAACAATGTAAATGAGCTGATACTTTTTGCCAATAGTAAAGCAAGTGGTTTTGGTGTGGTACGGGTAACAGGTGAGAACATGACTCCAGCCAATGTAATGACTATTGTGGGACTTCTACAAAAGTCCAACCTGGATATGGAGCAGCTAAAGCCGCTAAAAGAAATGATAGAACGAAAATAGATTTTTAAATAAATTGTGTAATCCCTTGTAATTAAAGTTGCAGGGGATTATTTTTTACGTGAAATTTTCAATGGGTTTTGACGCGTGTCAAGAACGTCATGAATTTCAACAACTCCTCTCACATTATCGATGTAATAGACAATTTTATAATTCTTATAAACAAGATATCGGTATTGAAAAGCAAAGCCGTCCAGAAAATCTTCTATTACGCCTATTTCAGGTTGTTTTCCAAGTTTTTTAGTTTCTAACGCAATTCCGGTAGTTAATTATTTTGCTACACGAATTGTTGCATATTCTCTGTAATATTCGAAAATATTTTGAAGTTGATTTTTTGCGAAGCTTGTCCAATAGATTTTTAGCTCCATCCTACAATTTCTGGAAGTAAATCGTCTACCTTGGTGAGCCTTCCGTTTTTAGAATCTTCTATAGACTTATTTATTCGTTCTTTATACTCGTCTACAGTCATTGGTATAAGGTCAGGCTGAATTTTCTTAGTTTCTTTCCTAAGTAATTTCTCTAATTGACTAATTACCTCCTCGCTCTGCAGCTTAAGAAACTCCTGCACAAATTCTATTTTTCTTGATTGTAAATCCATTTTCCACTCTTTTATTAAAAATACACGATTGAGAATGGTTTTTAATCCTGCTTATATAAAAAAAATATATCTAAATGGAAATCTATATTACTTCTTAAAATACTTTAACGGGAACAATAACATCCCAAAGCATTCGCCCTGGTCTTTGCCTAAATGCTTGTGATGCATTTTATGGGCACGGCGCACGGCTTTACCGTAGCGGCTTGTAGCATTCCTGAATATTTTAAAACGCTGGTGTATAAAAATGTCATGTACTAAAAAGTAAGTAAGGCCATAGGCAAAAATACCCAAACCAATAGCAAGGCCTACCTGAAGGATGTCATTTTGCCACAACAGGAAAAACCCGATACTTATTACAGCATAAAATATAAAAAAGGTATCGTTACGCTCAAACCAGGAATCGTGATCTTTACGGTGATGATCTGCGTGCAGGCTCCATAAAAAACCATGCATGATATATTTGTGTGTAAACCAGGCCATGAATTCCATCATGAAAAAAGTGAGGAAAAAAACCAGTATATAAAGCCACATAGCGGTAAATATTAAATAAAATTAAATCGGTAATCAAGGTAGCATTTCGCAAGTAACGTCAGCTTTTGGTAATCAGGCACACGTATGCGCGTGTTCTTAATTTCCAGCGGAGGGGTGTTTTTAAGTTTGGTAAGCAATTTTTTATAATAAACATATGCAGTATACACGCCAAATTTAGCCTCTGCCGGCAACTGAACAATGCCTTTATACCCTTCGTGCAGGTCAGCTTCAATTTCTTCTACAATAGCCCGCTTGGTATCATCGTTAATTTCGTTCAGGTTGAGTGTAGGGAAGTAGTTTCTTTCCAGCCCCTCAATGTCTGCTTTCAGGTCACGTAAAAAGTTTATTTTCTGGAATGCCGACCCCAGTCTCATAGCAGGGCCTTTCAGTTTTTCGTAGCGCTCATTATCATTGCCTGTAAATACTTTAAGGCACATAAGGCCTACAACATCGGCACTACCGTAAATGTATTCGTTATATTCGGCAAAAGTATTATAGTCTTTCTTAACAAGATCCTGCTTCATACTGTTCATGAACGCATCTATCATTTCGCGCGGAATATTATACCTGATGGCAGTAAACTGAAATGCATTAAGAATAGGGTTAAGGCTTATACCGTTGCGTAGGGCATCATCAAGATCTGTCTCCAGTAAAGAGAACAGCCACTCTTTATTATAGTCATGAAAAGAATCCACAATTTCATCAGCCAGGCGCACAAAGCCATAAATATTATAAATATCCTGACGAATTTTTGGCGACAGCATTTTTACTGCCGTAGAAAATGAGGTACTGTAAGCACGGGTTACATTCCGGCTGCAATCAAAAGATACAGTGTCAAATATAGATTTCATACGGTAGTGGCAGTTACAGTTTTAGAAATTGGCGAAGTGTTATATTTATCTATCAGTCCCGCAACCAGCTTGCCTGATATAAGGGCAGGGGGTACGCCTGGCCCCGGCACTGTAAGCTGCCCTGTAAAGTACAAATTTTTTACCTTAGGGCTCTTAAGTTTAGGCCTTAAAAAAGCAGTCTGCAAAAGTGTGTTTGCTAAACCATACGCATTGCCCTTATAAGAATTATAATCTTTTACAAAATCGTTGAGGCAGAATGACTCTTTAAAAAGAATGTCGGCCTGAACATTTTGATTAGTCAGCTTTTCGAAACGGGTGATGATTTTTTGGAAATATTTTTCTCTTAATTCCGGAGTATCTTCTATCCCAGGCGCTAACGGAATAAGGAATATACCGGCTTCCTGTCCTGCGGGCGCAGCATCTTCATCTGTCTTACTTGGAAAACTTGCGTAGAACAAAGGCTCATCCGGCCAACGCGGATTATCATAAATATCCTTCGCGTGGGCATTAAAGTCAGTATCAAAAAATAGCGAATGGTGCTCTACATTGTCTATTTTTTTACCGAAGCCTACATAAAACAATAGTGAAGACGGGGCAAAAGTTTTGTTCTCCCAGTATTTTTCAGAATATTTACGGTCTTTTTCGTCAAGTAACGATTCACTATGATGATAATCAGCTCCTGAAACTATTACATCTGCAGGCACCTTTTCACCGTTTACGTAAAGAGAATCGGCAGCGCCATTAGTAACGCCTATTTTAGTAATGTTCGCGTTTGTATGAATTATTACGCCCAGTTCTTCAGCCAGTTTAACCATTCCCTGCACAACGCTAAACATTCCGTCTTTAGGGTGCCAGGTACCCAGGCCAAAATCGGCGTAATTCATAAAACTGTAAAAAGAGGGGGTGTCACTCGGCTTAGCACCAAGAAAAAGTGCTGGGAACTCAACTATCTGTACAAGTTTCTGGTTCTTAAAACGTTTCTTAGCATCTCTTGAAATGTTGCTTAGAAACTGACCTGCTTTGGTAGCGGTTTTTGGAGTGATAAGCTCTAAAGCTGACTCACCCGGGCGGTATACCAGGTCTTTAATAGCGATATCGTAATTACTTTTAGCCTCGGCCATAAAATCCATTAATACCTTACCGCTTCCGGCTTCAATAGATTCGAACGTGGCTGCTATAGCGTCGGGACTATCGGCAATATTTAAGAAGTCATTTTTACCAAAGTAAACACGGTATGCAGGGGCAAGTTTGATAAGGGTATAATATTCCTGTGGAGTTTTGCCAAAATCGGCAAAAAAGCGTTCAAACACATCAGGCATCCAGTACCAGGTGGGCCCCATATCAAAGGTAAAGCCGTCTCTTTTTAGTTGTCGGGCACGACCGCCTACGGTTGCATTTTTTTCATATATTGTTACACTATTCCCTTCCTTTGCCAGGTAGCAGGCCGCAGCAAGCGATGAAAAACCGGATCCTATTATTTTAATATTTTTTCTCATATTGTTTAACAAAAATAAGATAAATACTAAACAATCTAATTTTTGAAGCCTTAAAAGTTTGTTAATTACAATGAATCTGCAAAATCTTTTACGTTAGAAAATGCCTTAATACTGTTGCCTAAATTCTTTGAGTCGATATTAAACGCAGCCCTTCCTAATATAAACAATTCAGTATGCTCATCACTAAGAATTTCTTTCTTAAAAGTGTCAATATATCTGTTGATGTCTGATTGGGTTGATTCTATGGTAATAACAGTCACATATGTAATATTGTCAAAATAATTCTTAACATCCCTAACTCCTGCCATAGATACGTTAGGGCCTATGTAGATTGCCTTATAACCATTTAGGATAAGTTCATAATTAAGCAGCATAAGGCTAATTTCATGAACTTCTCCTTCAGGTAAGTAAAGTGCAAAAACACGGTCGGTCTTCGTTGGTGGATTTGCTTGTATTTTCTCAGTATTAGACGCTATTTTCTGTTTTACCAGACTGCTTATAAAGTGCTCATGTGCAGATGTTATTGTATCTGTTTGCCATAAGACACCAATCTCCTCCAGGAGGGGAATAAAGCATCCATAAAATATCTCCCTAAACGACTTTTCGTTAAGCAGGCTGTTATATGTGTTGAAGAATAATGACTGGTCAAAATTCATCATCGCCAGCTTAAAATTGTTTAGGACGTGACTATTAAGTGTTTTATTAGATAAGATTTCCCTAACCATAACCGGTATCTTATCTTCAGATAATTTAGCGATCGTGCTTATTTTGTAACCGAAAGAATGCAACGCACATATATTGAGTAGCTTCTGCAGGCTATGCATATCGTACACCCTTATATTTGTACCGGTACGCATTGGTTCAAGAATGTTGTACCTCTTTTCCCATATACGTATAGTGTGCGCTTTTATACCAGAGAGGTTCTCAAGGTCTTTTATGGTAAATACATTCTTAGGCGTGTTCATGCTTTTCGTGTAAAAGTTAAACAAATGTATTAAATTATCGCTCATTATGTTTTTCCTTTAAGATTATTTTGGCGGATAGCTATAGGGCTTTTCTTATTATCGGCATAAAATCACAATGATTTTCGCATGAGATAAGAAAAGAATCCTTTACATTTTTTACGATTTTTATAAGAAGTCGGTTTTTAACCTGATGTTAATTACATATTGAGGCTTTTAGAAAATTGGAACAACTATAGGTATTAATCTACGACCCTGGGCTTGCAATTACTTGTCTATATTGTTGTACCTGTAAAGAAATGATTAACAAACAGTGCCTATACATTACATTTACGAGACTACTGACTAATACACCTGTATTAAAGTTTTTTTTCTCGAAAAAATATGTACCTTTGCAGCTTCAAAAAAAGACTGATGGCTGATATTAGAAACATTGCAATTATTGCCCACGTTGACCACGGTAAGACTACACTGGTTGACAAAATTATGTACCATTGCCAATTGTTCCGTGATAACGAGAACACAGGTGACCTGATACTTGACAACAATGACCTGGAGCGCGAACGTGGTATTACTATTACGTCTAAAAATGTTTCGGTTGTATATAAAGGTACAAAGATCAACATTATCGATACCCCCGGTCACGCCGATTTTGGTGGTGAGGTAGAGCGCGTGCTTAACATGGCAGATGGTGTTTGCCTGTTAGTAGATGCTTTTGAGGGCCCAATGCCACAAACGCGTTTTGTGCTTCAAAAAGCCTTAGATCTTGGTCTTAAGCCTTGCGTGGTTATTAACAAAGTTGATAAAGAGAACTGTACTCCGGAAGAAGTGCACGAAAAAGTATTCGACCTGATGTTTGAATTAGGAGCTACTGAAGAGCAATTGGATTTCCCAACTGTTTACGGTTCTGCTAAAAATAACTGGATGTCTGATGATTTCAGAAACCAGACTGATAATATAGAGCCATTACTTGATATGGTTATTAAGAGTGTACCGGCTCCAAAAGTATCGGAAGGTACTCCTCAAATGCTTATTACTTCATTAGACTTTTCTGCGTTTACAGGACGTATCGCTATTGGTCGTTTAGAAAGAGGCGTTTTAAAAGAAGGTATGCCTATCTCTCTTGTTAAAAGAGACGGTACGGTAATTAAATCGAGAATTAAAGAACTACACACTTTTGAAGGCCTTGGCCGTAAAAAAGTACAGGAAGTAATTGCGGGAGATATTTGTGCTATTATTGGTGTAGAAGGTTTTGAAATTGGTGATACTATCGCCGACTTTGAAAACCCTGAAGCATTACAGACTATCGCGATCGATGAGCCTACGATGAGTATGTTGTTCACGATTAACGATTCGCCATTCTTTGGTAAAGAAGGTAAATTTGTAACGTCACGTCACATCAGGGACCGTTTAACAAAAGAGTTAGAAAAAAACCTTGCTATGAAGTTAGGTGAAACTGACTCTGCTGATAAATTTATGGTTTATGGCCGTGGTGTACTTCACTTATCAGTTCTTATCGAAACTATGAGAAGAGAAGGGTATGAATTACAAATTGGACAGCCGCAGGTTATTATCAAAGAAATTGATGGTAAAAAATCGGAGCCAATTGAAGAGCTTACAATCGACTTGCCGGAGAACCTTTCAGGACGTGCTGTAGAGTTCGTTACTATACGTAAAGGTGAACTTCTTTCTATGGAAGCAAAAGGTGAGCGTATGATCGTTAAGTTTAACATTCCTTCACGTGGTATTATAGGATTAAGAAACCAGTTGCTTACAGCTACTGCGGGTGAGGCAATTATGTCACACCGTTATATTGGGTACGAGCCTTACAAAGGCGAAATTCCGGGACGTAACAATGGTTCGTTAATTTCTATGGAAAACGGAAAAGCTATTCCTTACTCTATCGATAAATTACAGGATCGTGGTAAATTCTTCGTTAATGCTAACGACGAAATATACGAAGGTCAGGTTATTGGAGAAAACAGCCGTAGCGACGATATGACTGTAAACGTAACTAAGATGAAAAAACAATCTAACGTACGTTCTTCTGGAAATGATGAGAAAGCAAGGATTATCCCTCCGGTTATTTTCTCTCTTGAAGAAGCGTTAGAGTACATCCAGAAAGATGAGTATGTAGAGGTAACTCCTAAGAGCCTTAGGGTTCGTAAAATTTACCTTAGCGAAACCGACAGGAAACGTTATAAATTCTAATCTTTTAGACTATATATATGAGAAAGTCCCGCCATTGGCGGGACTTTTTTGTTGGCCTATAAGTTTAATTATACGGCTAATTTATACTTTATATTGCTTGTCCTTTTATTTGTTTTTAGAACAGGAATGAAGCATGTAGTCTCTGAGTAAAAATAAAATGATATTATATTATGTGTCCGTAATTGCCCGAGCTTGATTAAATGCAAAAGGCGTGGTTTTCCCCGTGCCTTTTATACGCTATACAATGGGGTATTATTCGTATGTATATTCTCTTTCGCCTTCAAGCGTACCATTTCGGTATTCTTTTACATTTATAGGTAATTGTGCATCATTAAATACATACTCAAACTCTGTTACACTACCACTTCTAATTTCCTTTTTTTCATACTTTGTTGCGTAATCCAGTTCATGGTCTTCTACACTGGTGTCGAATAGAGCCGCATTAGGTTTATAACTGCCAAATACGTTTTCTTGGTAATAGTTTGCCGGCGGGGTAGGTGAGTCCATATATTCGTAACTAACGGGGCTGCTATAAGTGCCTCTTGAGCTTACGGGGTTAAAACCATCAAATACTATCTCGAAGAAATTATTGTTGTTATCAATTTCCTTATAAATTAGGTTATCGTTGTTTGTGTAATATGTTTTTGTTGCTGTGTGAGTGTTTGTAGTTGTTATACCGGTTATAGTATTATCATTATTGTATGTATAGATTGTAGATCCGGTATAGTCGGAACTATTATTATTAGATGAACTAATCCTTCCATTTGCATCATAAATATAATCTGAAATGCCTGCCTGGGTATTATCGGAATTATAATTTTTTATAGAAACCAGCAGGCCATCGCTGTTGTAACTATAAATATGATAAGATATAACTTCATTTCTTCCATTGTAAGATGTCAATCTAAAGGGGTGTTCGTTGCTATAGTCATAAATGCTGTATCCTTCTATGACATTGTTATAGTAGGATATTGATTTCATTTTTACTAATTGTGGTCCCTGATTAGTAATGCTCTCAGTATCATCATCAGAGCAGGAAGTTAGCAGTATCAATGCAGTAAGGCTGAATAATATTTTCTTCATAAAAACGGGTGGTTTAATTTGCTGCGAATATAGCAACATTTGTATATATACCAGTTTTTAAAGGCTATCGTATTAAAGCAAAATGCCCTTTTACAGTTCTATTATCTTCGAGGGTTATTATAAACCAATAATCTGTGGCTGGAAGCTTGCTGCCGTCTAATGTACCGTCCCATCCTAAAGACAATCCGTTAAAGTTTGTTATCAGCTTACCAAATCTGTCGTATATGGCTACTGATAGCCCTGGGCGGTTTCTCATGTAGGGAATCGTCCACAGCTCATTAAGGGCATCGCCATTTGGCGTAAAATATTTTGGGTAATCCAGTACCACAACCGATTTTCTAAACACCGGTCCGCAACCATTTATATCTTTAATGTAAACGGTATACTGCCCTGCGTCAAGATCATTAAATGTTGGGCTCTCCTGATATTGAGTACCATTAATTGAGTACTGGTAGGTTCCGGCACCCTGAGGGATTACTGTTATAGCATTATTATTGCCTGTAAAATCGTCTATCTTTATATCGGCACCGGTCGCCTGTCCTGACGCACCAACGGTAAAAGTTTTAGTACCTGTACAGTTAAAGTCATTAGTTACCGTAACCGTATAGATACCGGGTTGCACAGCCGCTATTTCCTGTGTTTGCAATGGTGGGCTGGTGTTCCATGTGTATGATGTAAACCCGCCTCCTGCATCCAGCAATATGCTGTTTACATTTTGGCATAAAAATACCTCTTCGTCATTGAGCGCATTGCCAAATGAATGTACTACAAGCGGCACATTGGCAATGCCGTAGCAATCTGCACCGCTGCTTACACGAGCATACAGCGTCTGGTTATAGGCGGTTGTATTTGTAAAGTTTTGCGGGTTTACGATACGATTAGTAAAGGTTAGCGCATCGTTATATGTAGGATAATAATCTACAGTCACACCGGCAGGAAGGCCGGTTGTTATTTCGTCAGATGTTGCTGTTAAGTCAAAATTTGTAAAGCCATCATCAGTTCCTGTAACATCGCATTCTTCAATAGGAGCCGGATCTCCTACTGTATTATTTGATGTTGCTAACATAACTGTTGCTATACCTATACACCCAAAACGATTTTGTACCCTTACATACACATTCTGGTTTACCCGTGAATTTTGATAAGTGCGTACGGACGGCAATTCGTTGGTATTAGCCTCTGCGTCTTCAAGTGTTAAAAAGTAATTGCCGATACCAATATCAGGGACATTACTTTCAATAAGAAGACCAGCCCTTTCAAGATCAAATAATGTCAAACCATCATTATTTTCATCACATTGTAAAAGTGTGTAGCTACCAACCGCTAAAGGGGGGGCGTATTCTAATTTTAGATGACTTTTTGAGATACAGGTAGATGAAAAAGTTATCTCTGCGGTATAAGTGCCCACTGGTGAAAGATCCAGGGCAGGATCGACAGTATACGTAGCACCTATAGCGCCATTAATCAGAGCGTCATTCTTATACCATTGGTACGCTATTGCATTTTCTGTAGTGGCATCTATGGTGTACTGTTCGCCATCGCAAAGTGGATTATTGGTAGCCAAAAGCCTGTCTGTACCCAGACTTGTTGCCAAATTAAAACTTCCTCCACCTATAAAGATGGCAGAATCGTATCGATAGTTACCTTCATCCGCAATTACGAGTTTTATATGGTAACGTATGCCTGCTGTAACACTGGCCGAAGCTGTTAAAACAGTGGTTTGCCCGTTAAAGTTGGTTGGATGGTCCCTGTCATTAAATGCGCCAAAATATTGTTCATTTATAGCCGGGCAATTACCTGGAATATCAGGATGCACCGATGTTACCTTAACAGGAGTGGTTGTGCCGGGTATCACGGCAAGATTTTGATAACTATCATCTGTGTCCGCCCTTTTAAGCAGAAAGGCAAACCCGTCAGAGTAACGGCATGGCGCATTATCATGATACTCTTCAGATGATAACATGTAATCAAAACTGATGCTGTTAGAGAGGGGTACAAAATCAAACTCTAGTACTGTCGCATTTACGGAGCTGCTTATGCCAAGCGCCCTTTCCAGATCCTGGTCGCCCCTCCAGCTGCCGTCATTACCATCATCTAATAGTGACGTGTTTGGCCCCTGCGCACCTGCAGCTCTGCCTGTACTTAATACAATACCATTTTCAAACGGAAAAGAGGTACCGGTACCCGAAAAGTAACCATAACTCTTTTCACCTCCCTGTATTCCGGAAACTGAAACGTTTGATATAGATGCGCAGGAACTATTTATTAATACATCTTCAACCAGTTGCTGTGGCGTATAGGTATCGTCTACCTGAATATATTGTGCTGATGCTATTGCAGTTACAAACAACAGCACCAGCATAATGCCGAATTTAGATCGTGTAATCATAGAGGCGGCAAAGATACTTTACAAATCCCTCTTTTTCAAAATCCTGTATGACATTAACATAAAAATTACGGTCCACACAATAACAATTAAAACATTATCCAGGTGCACGCTATAGTCCTTGGGTAAAACATTAGCATTCATTTGGTGCTCAATAGCTTTATATGCTTTAAAACGTGTTACTGGCTCTACAATAAGGTTGCTTATAGAAATTAAAGGAAAGTATCCTGTTACTTTATTGGTAAGGTCCATGCTGTTAAATACTTTATTGGCCAGCGTAGCATAAGTTATCCATTCGGCCAAATACCAAACTATTATAAAACCAATTGCAAAGGCTGATCTTTTTATTAATATGCCTGCGAATAGACAAAAAGAAAAGAATGCAAGCAGGTCTAAGAAGAAAGCACCCAGATATGCAATATCCCTAAACACTATTGAGATCTCTGTAAATGACGAAAAGCTATATCCTAATATAAGTGTAAGAAGAAAGATAAAAAGGGTTGAAGACAATGCAAATAAGAAAACTACCAGAAATTTTGATTGAATAATTTCTCTTTTGCTTAGTCCGTCTATAAGGTTTTGTTTAAGGGTACCATAGGTGTATTCATTTGCCATCATAGAAACTATTATTATGGCAAGAAAAGCTTTAAGGTATACTGCTACATACGTGTTAAAATGCCAGATATATGGAAAGTTGAAAATTCCCTGCTCGGCAAAATTAAATTCCATCCCTAAAAAGTCTACTTTAATCGATGCAATTAGTGCAATAAAGGAAAGGATGATAAAGTAAGACAGTATAAGTATCTTACTCGACCTGTTTTTCCAGAGTTTCTGGAATTCTATGCTGATTAGTCTTTTCATGGCGGTGTTTAGTTTTCGGGTTGGTTAGATGTTAACTTCAGGAACTGTTCTTCAAGGCTGTTTTTGCGCTTTACCAAATGATTTAAGTATAAACCATTTGTAGCTAAATAATGGTTAAGCTCACCAGCTTCCAGCGGACCCTTTAAATACACCGTTAGTTTGCCGTCATGTGGTTCTATCTTGTCTACAGATGCATGCTGCTGCAATAGCATACTTAGCTGTGCATTATCATTGGCCTGAAGTTCGAAAAAGCCTTCATTGCTAATCATCCCGTTTACTGTGCCTGTATATAATATCACTCCTTTTCGCAATACTACTACGTGGCTGCATACCTTCTCTACTTCATCAAGTAAGTGGGAGGCCAGCAGGATTGTAGTACCCTGAGATGCTATAAGGGTAATAATGTCCCGTATCTGTCTAATACCCTGTGGGTCGAGACCGTTAGTGGGCTCATCTAAAATTAAAATTTCAGGGTCGTTTAGTAGTGCAGAGGCAATGGCAAGGCGTTGTTTCATCCCTAAAGAAAAGTTCCTGAACTTGCTGTCTTTGCGTTCCAACAGTCCTACAAGAGCCAGTTTTTCATCTACTTTTTGTATAGCTGCACCTTTTATTTTACATACAAGCTTAAGGTTGTCATATGCCGTCATGTAAGGGTAAAAGTTAGGGCGCTCTATTATAGCACCTACTTTTTTTAAGGCGTCGTGTGTCTCGGTAGTTCCGTTAAACCAGCTATAGCTACCGGCAGTTTTATTTACTACGTTTAGTACAATACCTAAGGTGGTGCTTTTACCACTGCCGTTAGGGCCAAGTATGCCGTAAACATTTCCTTTTTGTATTTCGAAAGAAACGTTGTTAACGGCATGTATCTTTCCATACCGTTTATGAAGTCCGATTATTGAAAGTATTTTTTCCAAAGTTTGTTGATTTATTGGTTGTAAAAATTAGACGACAAGGTCGCGCATTTGTTACCAATAACCCTAACAAAAAGTTAAATTAAGTAATTTCAATTAATGGTACGGTACCACATTAGGCTTGCCTACCTGGAAGTCGGGAAGGATAATATCGTTATTTTGCAGCGTGTTAGTCCTGAAAACATTATATCCTCTTCCGGGTAGATTAGGGGAGAAGGATACCGATAACTGAAATGTATTGAACACAAGGTAGTCGTTGTAGATAAGTACCCCTATGCCAAAAGTGCCGTACATCTGGCTCTCATATAATTTTTTAGATTCATTGCCAAGTACGCCTAACGTTAGGTTGGCAAAAGGATTTATACGAAAACCTGCTACATTCCATGGTGCATACGACTGTGTTTGCAGCGTTAGCAGCAACTTTTTGGTGCCCTGAATTTCCCTTAGCCTTTGATCTATACCCAGTTCGTTAGAAAGATTTAGCTGATCTGTAACAATGGGGAGCCGGTTGTCACCTAAAATAATAACCGGTTTTACAAAGTGTCTAAAGCGCCACTTGCCCCAGTTTCTTATATTAGTAAAATAAAGCGATTCAATGCGTAGCGTTGTCTGGTCGGTTCGGTCACCGTAGAAAAAAGATCCAACCTCTACGTTAGCACTAAAATACCCCCACTTGTAATAATTACCCCAGGCATACCGGCCACCCAGGTAAAGGCGCCGCTCGTTATTCTTATCCTGTACCCCAAACGTTGCGCTATACACCTTTCCAATAGGTATATCTTCTACTATATCATAATTAAAAAGAAATTTGTCCTGTACGAACTTTCGGGAAGTTAAACCTATACTGCCCATGTAAAACCGTTCGTTAGAGTAATAGCTTATAGAGTCAAATTCAACTCCGGGCCTCTCACTATATAACCTCGCATAATAACGTGCAGTAGTTACCAGTCTGGTAGTACGGTTTTCTTCGCTGTCTCCTTTGTATATCCTAAAAGCATAACCGCCCCATAAATCGTGCGAATTAGATTTAAAATTTTGCTGTGACCAGTCGTCATTCGCATTAGGCAGGGAGTCACGCTGAAATCTTGACTCTACATAAACACCACCTGCCCACTTGGTGTAAGCCGAATAGAAGTCCCTGTCCAGCTCGAAGCTTTTTAACGAGTTATAACTTTGCCATATCTGGTAATTAATAGTAGCGTTAATATATGTGTTTAGAATATTTGGCACCCTGTAACGGGCAAGGTAGGAGGTTTCACCTGTATTAAAGCGCTTATCAAAATCATTTTCGAATTCATGGCCGAGGCCAAAGAAATTCCTTTCTGTAATTCTAATGGAAGTACCGGAACTGGAGGCCGATCCATTAGGGATAAGGCTCCAGGAATCGAGCACACGGATGATTACATCTACAGAGTCTTTACTGGTAGCTACTGCAACCGGGGTAAAATTTACCCTCCTTACATAACGCTGTTTACGTATTAAACGTTCAGAGTCGAGTACAAGCAGTGAATCCAGCGGCTTGTTACGTTTAAAAAGAAGAAGGTTACGTATCGTTAATTCTTTTGTTTTTAAATGTATTCTGTTACCAAATCGTTCTACACCATTAGATGGTTTTCGGGTAGTATCTGTTACCGAATTACCAAAAGGGTCGAGTGTTTGTATGATGATTTTACGCACAATCTTGCCTTCATGCTGCTTATACGTAGTTAAAAGTTCCGGAGTTATGTTTTTGACATTCTTACGGGTAGTTGCCGGTTTTTGTGGCTGTACAGACCTGAATATAAGCTTGTGCAAAAACTTGGTAACTTTTTTCCGTTTACTGTAATCTTCCAGTTGCTGGTACATCTGGTCACGACGGTCTTTAACGGTATCGCGAGGGGGTGTGGTAGCAGGCTTTTCTTGTGCCTTTAGCAGCGCTGTGGCAAGGAATGCCAATAGTAAGAACAGCCTGTAATGTAATCTCATTTTAAGTCCTCAACAAATTAGAGCGGAAAATTAGTCATAATAACTCTAAATAAATGCTAAAGCAAGCTTGTAAGCTTTAATTTACAACAGTTTTAACAAAGCAGTGGTTCAATAAAAAAAACGCTGCCTTGGTGGCAGCGCTCCTGTAATTTAGTTATGTTAGCTCTTTTGCTCTTTATTAAAATAGACCAGGTAGTAATACATCTGTTTTTCTTCGTCCCAGCCTTTTTCTACAAATTTCTCGGCACTTTCGGCATTTATAAAGTCAAGCTTTATTTGTATGTTAGTGTCCAGGTTAATTACGTTCTTTATTTTCTTACGCGCATCGGTTACGGCAGCATTGGCAATAGGGAATGTAGTTACATCCTCGATGCTGTATTTAGGCGCCTTTTCTACTTTGTAATTTTTAAATTCGGGTATCAGGTCCGGATTATCAAGCACATCGTTAAGAAACGCCGTTTCTTCAAACGTGTCGTTTTTGGCAAAGTGGTTAACGGCCCTGTTCATAAACATAACCTCTTCCTTTTTATCCTCTGCGGGTAACACGACATCTTTGGCGAAATCCTGAACAAACTTCATGTACTTTTTAGTTATGAAATTTTCATCCTGAAATGCATCTACCGATAGGAAATGCTCCAGCCAGTAGCGGGCGTCATAACGGTTGTGGTCTATAGTAAGAATTTTATAGCCGTCTTCTTTTTTGTAATTAAATATAAGGCAGCCTTTATCCAGTTTATTAAGATTGATACCCTGCTGTAGCATGATCTCAAGGTTTGCGCCTTTTTCGTCAAACTGAAGGAAATCTGTTTTTATCTCGCTCTTAAATATACCTATGGCATCTACAGGGTTATTATCAATAGTAAGGTTTGTTAAATAAGCAACATACACCTCCCCGTTCTTAATGTGTGGGTGATTAGACTGCTCAAAAAGGTGTTTAGTAATTTTTTTTGAAACCTCGTGGGTTTTAGAGGGATCAGTAAATATTTCGGTTGCAAAGTTGAACATGTCATGATAATCTAAATGCACGTCATGAGCAAACTGAAAATAGTTCTCCTCCTTATCCCTGAAAGGTTTAAAGAAATATTCTTTTAAAAGCGGTACGATTTCGTCGTTGGGTTTATAATGTTCATCAGATAAAAATATTGCCTCACTGCGGCTTTTATTTCCTACTCTGTGTATAGAAAGTGTATCTATGTTTGTGTTGAAAAGATTGATCATTTTTTGAAGTAGCTAATTTGCACAACCGCCAAGAAGCTTATTAATTGTTGTAGAATAAAAAGCAGCATAGTAACAAGTTACCAGCTGCTGTCTGTTATGATATGAGCTGCGATCTTTTAACTTAGCAACTAAGTCTCTCAGCAACTAAGTCACTAAGTTTATTTATAATTAATTCCAACTATGGTCGTTAAGCCCTAAGTCATCCATGTTGTGATCGTCGTCAAACATGTCAAGGTCTTCCTCATCGTAGTCGTCGTCAAACTCGCCATATAAATCATCGCTTGTTGCATCCGTACCAAAAGCCATTTCCGGTGCATTGGCAGGCATTTCTCCATGGGCGAAAAGCAGGTCAGGGTAAGCAACGCCGGCTTCCGGTTCTTCAATAGCGGCAAGTTCAACAAAAAATGTCCACATATTTAAAAAATCGTAAACATATATAATTTTGTTGTTTTCTCTGTTTAGGGTTTCACCCAGCACATAATCGGCCATTGTTTTCTGCTCGCCCGGTACATCGCCGGTATCAAACAGCGCAATTTCATCTTCCTGGGTCCAGTCGTCATCGCATGTGTAAAACGAGGCTATTTCCTGTCCGTCAAAACCAAAAGCATTCACGATAGAATTGTGAAGGTCTTCCAGCGTGTCTTCTTCAAGAATAGCTATATCCCTGAATATATCTTCTTCGGCATCAAGTATTACCCTAAATTTATAAACCATAATAGTAAAATTTAATACTTCAAAGGTAAATGATAAATTCTGAATTTGGCTTTTGGAATTTTACAATTTTTTGATAAGGGGTAATTTTCGGAGCTTATTAAAGTGCCTCATTTGTAGCTGCTTTTTATGAAAGACAATAGCTATTTAATCGTATAGCTGACTTATATAGTCCCAAGGAATTACTATTTTTGACAAGTCTCAAACTCAGCAAATAGCGCCCTATGAATGTTATAATTATAGAAGATGAAAAGCCTGCCGCCCGCCTTATGCAACGAAAATTGCAGAAGCTTGATATTGATGCGCAAACCATGCTACACTCTGTAGAGGAGTCGGTAGAATGGTTTACCAGCAACCCTCATCCCGACCTGATATTTTTAGACATCCAATTATCTGACGGTTTATCTTTTGAAATTTTTGAACGGGTGCATATTACAAGTGCCGTGATATTTACAACTGCTTACGATGAATATGCGCTGCGCGCTTTTAAATTAAACAGTATAGACTATTTGCTAAAGCCTATAGACGAAGACGACCTCGAGGCGGCCATTGCTAAATTTAAAGAGCGTCAGCCTACACCGATATCTCAGGCAATAGACTTTGAGCAGATAAAGCGCATGCTTGCTAACCCCGGGGAAAAGGCGTACAAAAAACGATTTACTATAAAAATGGGTCAGCACCTTAAGATGATAAACGTAGAAGATGCCGAATGTTTTTATAGCGAGAATAAGGGTACCTACATACACACTATCGATAACAGGGACTACCTATTGGAAAACTCATTAGAGCAGCTGGAAGCAGAACTTGACCCTAAGCAATTCTTTCGGGTGAGCCGTAAATTTATAGTTTCGGTAGATGCTATTAAGGATATTGTGGTATACACGAACTCCAGACTAAAAGTTGTTCCGCTTACGTATAAAGAAGATGAGATTATTGTGAGCCGGGAACGTGTTAATGACTTTAAAGAATGGCTGGGGTAGGGAAGGGGAAGGTGTCTAACAAAAATACAATTGTACAGTCAATATTTGATGCGCGATCGATTAACAAAGCGTCGCTTTTACTTACAATCATAAATTTGCTTTAAAAGGTGCAATGAAGTTGTTATATGTATCTAACTTTATATAAAGCAATATCATGAAAAACACTGAAGTTTACATTAAAGGTCAAAATGCAGCCCGTTTAATACTGGGTGCCATGCTTATAGGCGCGGGAACAAGCCACCTGACCTTTGCACGAAAAGATTTTCAGGCACAGGTGCCCGACTGGGTGCCGCTTAAGAAAGATACTACAGTTGTACTTTCGGGCATTGCAGAGATACTTCTTGGCACTTCTATAGCTGTTTTGAAGCATGACAGGCAAAATGTTGGTGTTGCTGCAGCAGGATTTTTTGCAGCGGTTTTTCCCGGCAATATCTCTCAATATAAAAACCGCAGGAGTGCCTTTGGGCTTGATACTGATGAAAAGCGGTTTGCCCGATTGTTCTTTCAGCCAGTTCTTATGGCATGGGCGTTTTACGGGGGAGGGATTATTGGATCAGAGAATAAGGAATAACCTCACTGTATAACTATGAGAGCAATTTTTGCATGTCAAAACTTGCTTCTTAGTTATATATGCCTGCCTTTTAATAATGTTGTAAATACTTAGAAACAAAAAAACTGTTCGGCAAACAACTAAATGTTTACAGAACAGTTTCGGTAATGTGGTATATCCTTAAAGGGAATAGATTATTGGAATAGAGAAAGAATTTCTTTCTTCGCTTTACCTAACTTCTGTTCAAGTTTTCCCCACATTTCATCGTCTTTGCCTTCTTCATACGCTAAATCGTAGTCTGTAAGTTCGGCATATTTCTGTTTTAATTTTCCTTTAAATTCATCCCAACCACCTTGCATTTCTGTTGAATTCGGCATAATATTTTTGTTTTGTGTTTGATTTCTTTTATAAAGATACATCACTAAATAATAATTTGCCGCCCGTTTAATATAACTTTAACCAGCCGTTAATTTTTTAACGCGAAGGTTCCATAATGGGCATTAGGCTTTCAAAATGTTTACTGCCGCGCTTCTCCGGCTCTCTAATATCATGTAAAATTGTATTCCGAATAACAACGAAGCAACTACAATATGTATGGTTTGCGACGCAAAAGGGAAGTCGAAATTGTACATTGCAATACCCGAAGCGATCTCGACCAATAGCAACACCAGTACCCATGATATTTTATTGAAGCCAAGAGCAAACTTTTTATTTCGGTTAAACAAAACAACGTTAGTAAACAACACTATAATTGAAAAGCTACGGTGAATGTAAAAGTTGACTGTAGGCTCATCCATAACAAGGGCAATATTTTCGTGGCCCAACATTTTTATTTGCTCATCTACAAATTGTCTTACCTGAGTGCCCATTACTATTTGTATAAGCGTAAGGATTAAAGAAAACCATAGCATACGTTTAAAAAGCACATCATGTTTATAAACTTTTAGACTTCGCGATAAGTCTTTAGATCTATCTAATATATAAAGGATAACAGCAACAATCAATAGCGCTACAACCATGTGTACAGTAATTTTTACCGGATTTAGCACACTGTAAACTACTGTTGCGCCCAGCCATGCCTGAAAGCCCATTAAAAATACGGTTAACCATGACAGGAATATGACACTGGTTTTTCTGCTAGAATAAACTAATGAAGCACCTGCCATAACTAATACAGCCAGCCCTGCCAAAGCGCCAGCCAGCCTGTTGAGGTACTCAACCCACGTATGAACGGGGTTAAATTCGGCATAGTCGTGTTTGGTATAATTTTCCCAGTCGGCTTCTTTATAAACAGTGCCGGTGGTAAAATTTTCACGCGCCACATGAAGTTTATTATCCTGTATTATAACCTGGCCACGTTTAAACTCGTGGTTAGGAGAGAACTGCAATTCTTTAATATCGGTGGGTGGTATGTAGTACCCAAAACACCTTGGCCAATCAGGACATCCCATTCCAGAGCCTGTCATGCGCACAAGGGCACCCGCTACAATTACGATATAAACAAGTATGAGTGCAGTCTTCGTTATTTTTTGGAAGTTAAATTTCATAAGCGAGGTAACAAGGTTACAAAGTTGCAGAGTTAAAAAGTTCTACTGCTATTTGATATTATAATAAGGCAAATTTACTGATGTAGAGCTTAATTAAATGATTACTTAACTACTTTGCAACGACCTCTAACCCCATTTTTTTAGCACGTTCCATCATATAGTTGTACGCTGCCTGATAGTCGTTGTGTATTTCGCCTTCCAGTATGGCTTCTTTAATAGCCTCTTTTAAAACACCTATCTCGCGGCCGGGTTTTATATTGAATATTTCCATGATCTCCTCGCCGCTAATCGGTGGTTGAAAGTTACGAACGTGGTCGCGTTCTTCGACTTCAACAATTTTCTGCCGGACAATTTTAAAATTATTGTGGTATTTTTTAAACTTATTAGGATTTTTGGTAGTAATATCTGCCTCACATAATGTCATGAGGCTTTCTACATCTTCGCCGGCATCAAACACTAACCGGCGCACAGCAGAATCGGTCACAATGTCCTGCGCTAAAACGATAGGGCGTGAGCTAAGCATGACCAATTTAGATACAAACTTCATTTTGTGGTTAAGCGGCATGTGCAGGCGCTCAAATAATTTTTTAACCATTTTACCCCCTAAGAACTCATGCCCGTGGAATGTCCACCCCACTTTCTTGCTGAATTTTTTTGTAGGTGCTTTGCCAATATCATGCAATAATGCAGCCCATCGCAACCATACATCTTCGGTATTTTTAGATATGTTATCTACCACCTCGAGCGTGTGGAAAAAATTGTCTTTATGCGTTTGCCCTTCTACTTCTTCAACTCCCTGTAAATCGGTTAATTCGGGTAATATAATGTGCAGCAGTCCGGTTTGGTGTAGCAATTTAAATCCTGTAGAGGGAACAGGGGTAGACAGAATTTTGTTCAGCTCATCTACTATGCGTTCTCCGGTGATAATATTAATGCGGTCCTTATTGCGCTCTATTGCATTAAGCGATTCTTGTTCAATAGTAAAATCGAGCTGTGCAGCAAAGCGTATAGCACGCATCATGCGTAAAGGATCATCGCTATAGGTAATATCCGGATTGAGCGGCGTGCGGATTACTTTGTTCTTGAGATCCTCAAGACCATTAAACGGATCTACCAGTTCACCAAAGTTCTTTTCAGAAAGCGACAATGCAAGGGCATTTATAGTAAAATCACGTCGCTTCTGGTCGTCCTCCAGTGTGCCGGTCTCCACTACAGGGTTGCGGCTATCTTTGTTGTACGACTCTTTGCGTGCGCCTACAAATTCAATATCGATATCTTCAAAGCGCAACATAGCAGTACCATATGTTTTAAACACCTGTACTTTTGGCTTATGGGGCAATAGTGCCGACACTTTTTGTGCCAACTCAATACCGCTGCCCACGGCTACTATATCTATATCTTTTTTAAAATCGCGTTGTAATAAAAAGTCCCTCACAAACCCGCCTATTACATAACTTTCAGCGTTAATTTGTTCCGCTGCCTGCATAGTAATTGAAAATATGCGGTTTTGCAGGGCTTCTTTGTATGAAGTTTTGTTTTCCATTAAGGTCGTATCACTTTAACCTGCATGTCATTACCAAGTTTAATGATGGTAGATGGCCTTGGGGCTATTTTTTCGTGGTACAAATTTACGACATAGTCTACGCCATCCAAAATATGATGGTCGATTTGTTTAAAAGAATTGGGGGTAGGCAGCCCGCTTATATTTGCCGATGTTGAAACCAATGGCTTTTTCATCCGTTCCATAAGTTTGAAGCAAAAAGGCTCTTTGGTAATTCTTATACCTAACGTTTTATCTGCAGCAATAAGGTTTGGCGCTACATTGCGCGGATTATCGAGTATCAGCGTAGTCGGTTTTTCCGAAAGATCCATGATCTGGAAAGCAACATCTGGCACTTCTTTAAAAACATTATAAAGCATGCGGTCGCTGTTCATGAGCACAATCATGCTTTTGCTCTCTTCGCGTTGTTTAAGAGCGTAAATTTTAGAGACAGCCTCAGGGTTCGTAGCATCACAGCCTATACCCCAAACAGTATCTGTCGGATACAGAATTATCCCGCCATTTTTAATTGTTTCGTATGCATTGTGTACTTCTGTATTTATATCGTTTGTGCTCATTTGTAATTATTTATTATTGTTGCCACTTTTTCTATTTCCTCATTCATCAGCACCGGGCTTATCGGTAAACTAAGAACTTCGCCATGAATTTGCTCTGTAATAGGAAATGATAAGTGGTTGTATTCTTTATAAGCTTCCTGCTGTGTTGGCGGGGTAGGGTAGTGTATTAATGTCTGGATGTCATTTAAAGCCAAATACTGTTGAAGCCTTGCCCGTTCTTTAGTACGGATAACAAAAAGGTGCCACACATGTGCCTTCTCATCTGTTGGCCATTTTGGCAAAATAATATCAGGATGGTTAATGTTTTCTATGTAATACTTTGCAATTTCCCTGCGGCGGTTATTCTCTTCATCAAGGTATTTTAGTTTCACATCGAGAACCGAAGCCTGTATTTCGTCAAGTCGTGAATTTAATCCCTGGTATTTGTTTACATATTTTTCTTCGCTACCATAATTTGCCAGTGCCCGTATGGTTTGCGCTAAAGTATCATCATTTGTAGTAACTGCTCCTGCATCGCCGATAGCTCCTAAATTTTTACCGGGATAGAAGCTAAAGCCTGCAGCATCACCAAGATTTCCGGTTTTTATGCCGTTAAATTCGGCACCTATAGCTTGAGCATTATCTTCAATAATCTTAAAGTTGTGCTTATTGGCTAAATCCTTTAATCCATCCGAGAAAATGGCCTGTCCGTACAAGTGTACAATCATCACAGCTTTAGTCTTTGGACTTATGGCTGATTCGACTTTAGCCAAATCTATATTGAAAGTATTGACACTAGGTTCTACAAATAGAGGTACAAGTTCATTATCTGTAATGGCCAATATACTTGCTATATAGGTATTGGCAGGAATAATAACCTCGTCTCCGGGGTGCATAATTCCAAGTTCTATGTACGCTTTAAATATGAGGCGCAGAGCATCAAGTCCGTTTGCGACGCCAATACTATGTTCAACCCCTATATATTCGGATAAACTTTTTTCAAAGCTTTTTACTTCATTACCTAATACGTACCAGCCACTGCGAAACGTTTTTACCATCCGCTCCTCAATTTCCTGTTGGTGCAGTAAGTTTATTTGTAAAAGGTCGAGAAATTTTATCATACTTCCTGTTCAGGTAAAAGTTAAGTTGCTATACCTAATATTGTCTTCACCCAGTTCTCCTGACTGTACTTTTTATAAATTTCGTCAGGAAGCTCTTCATATGGACCGGATAAAAATTCTGTTGGCAATGCCTCTGTATCTTCTGTCCATACAAATATATTGTTTGCATTATAAAAATCGTAATTTACAACATCCGGATTAGTCGTAATTAGCTTTTTACCTAACCCCATAGCTTCAAAAATCCTAAAAGAAAGCCCAGTATGTACATTCTTATGTATGTCTAATATTATGCGGGCCTTACTCATATACTCTTTAGTATCCTCAAAGGAGATAAACTCCTTTATAAATTCTATTCCCTGAGGTATTTTCTCCTTTATTTTAGGAATTTTATTGGCATGAAGCTTAATAACCTCTTTTTTGTTTTGCTGTTGTAAAGATTTTGCAATTTTCGCAATTAATGGGTAGCGCGAATCATACGACGCTAAAAAGAAAAGATCGTATTCGTAATTTGTATTTCTCTTTTCGTGGAAGTAAAAATTGGTAATAAAATTTATGTCGTATTTTTTTGCATCAACACGGTCAAATGTAAATGCACGTTGAAAATATTTTATTGTAGGAATAGCCTGAGGAAAATGGTCGAACCCGTCCCAATAGTAAACGACAGTCTTATCCGCTTTTTTTGTGAGTTGTGTTAAGTGCTGTGGCAACACCATTTCCGGGCAAATCATAAATAGATAGTCATAATGGTCGTCTAAACCCTCAAGATATTGCTCACTACCTTTTATACGTTTTAAATTTTTATTTAAAAATACTTTAGACAAAAAATTTGTAACCCTCTCGCCATGACTTTTGTACTTGTATCTCTTATACAGGACTGTTTGAACCTCATAATCGGTATACTTTTTAAAGCCATCTTCAAAAATTTTATACAAATCATAATGAGCGGTACATAAAAACAATATTTTCCCTTTCATCACTCGGTTTTAGAGCGCAAATATCATGAAAAAACACGACGAACCCACTCCTTAATTGTATATTTATTGTACACCTCATTACTTAAGGGCTCGTAACTACCACTAAAAAATGAAGGATCTATATTAATATTGTCAGGGTCTATAACGGCTATGTTTTGCGGGTTATAAAAATCGTAATTTTTTATAGACGCATTAGTAGTTATCAATTTTTTTTGATGTGCCAGTGCCTCAAACACTCTAAAACTAAGCCCATTATGCCCGTGCCGTATCAGGTCTAAAAATATTTCCGACTCATCAAGCAGCGCAATAAGCTGGTCATGCCATATCTCGTTCTTAGTAAACTCTATGTTCTCATGCAGGCCGGCAGGTTTTCTATTTGCTTTTACAATAAACCGGTAGCTTATGTTGATAGACTGCAACTGGCTTGCAATTTTATTCAATGTATTTAGCCGTTCATCGGCAGAAATAACGATGAACACCTGCTGCCTATAGTTCTTATTTACAGGAATTTCTTTTTTTGGCAGGTATATATAATTAGTAAGATGCTGGAAACCGTATTGTTTCACATCATTTTCGTCGAATGAATAGATCTTGCTAAACAGCCCGTCTAACAAATGGTTTACAGCAAAGCGCTTTGTACTATCATAGAGGTAGGCTATATACTGTGTAGTGTGCCGCTTAATTGCCTGATGCGTTTCCACATTCAGAAGGTCCGGGCGAATAACGAGTATCCTATCCATATGACCCATATCTTTTAAAGCTTCGAGAACGTACTCCTGCCTCTTAAGCCTCTTAATGTTTTTCTTTAGTATTACTTTGGTAAAAAAATTTTTTAGGCGGTGCGGGAATGAGGGATGTTCGTACTTAAAATTGTCAAGGTTAATGTGGTATGCCTCATGCCCCCCTTGTTTTAACTCTTTAATAATATGCCTGTCAAAACCCCAATAGTCAAAACTTATTAGGCAGATCTTCATAGTATAAGTAGTACTTTTAGAATTTATCAAACGGCTGGCTTTTGTTTAAAGTGACTTATAAAAAGAAATATAGTTTTGTTTTAAAACGTCAAGGTCGTGGCCTTTTTTTACTAACTGGTAGGCATTTTCTTTTATCATATTGGCATAGGTAGTATCCTCCAGTATTTTTAAAACGCCTGCGGCAAGAGCGTTTATATCTTTTACATTGGCCAATATCCCTGTTTTTCCAGTTTCCAGTACTTCCCGGATGCCGCCGGCATCGGTACTAACAACAGGTATTCGTCCGGCAAAGGCCTCATATATGGTAAGGGGCAGCCCCTCAGATATTGATGTCATTAAAAATACGTCAAACTCCGGTAAAAGTTCTTCGGCATTAGATCGAAACCCGGCAAACAATACTTCTTGTTCCAACCCCAGACTTTTGGTATAGGCTATAAGGTTGTCTTTTTCATCACCGGTCCCAATCACGATGAACTTTACCTTTAAGTCGCCCGGTTTAATTTGCAATACCTTTTTAGCAGTGTCTATAAATGTATAAATATCCTTCTGCCTGGTTAAGCCCGCAATATTTCCAATCAATGCTGTTTCTGAATCAATATTAAATTCCTTATGCAGTATGAATTTGTTAGATCTATCGGCGTATTTGCTTACATCTATGGCGTCATAAATAGTAAGGAGCCTATCCCTGTTGGGCATAACCTTATAAAAAATAGCCTCTACTGCTTTAGATACAGAAATGATTTTTACAATCCGTGGGTGGGTATATTTTAGACGGTTTAGAAATTTATCTTTAATAGGGTTGTCTCTTTTTCGGCTATACACCAGCTTCACAGTATTAGCAATAAAGGGCAAAGCCATCAAAGCTGCGTTAAGCGAAGAGGAATCGTGAAGATGAATAACATCTATATGCTTTTTTTTACAGATTTTTACGATGGCTCGTGTAGCATTAATAAGCTTTAGCTTGTTTTTGTTATACGTAAAATAAGCGGAGTTATCCTCTTTACACATTTTTGCCAGCTCTGATTTTTCCGGGCATAGTATAAATTGCCTTATTCCGGTGGTGTTTTCAAGCAGCTTATAAATGGTATACATTTGCTTATCACCGCCACGCCATTCTGTAATCGTCGTTACATTCAATATATTCATTTGGGGTAAGACTTATTGCAATATGTTATTATATATGTCCAGGTATTGCCTTGCGCAATCGTCCCAATTAAAATAATCGGCTCTTTCAATATATTTTTTAATGTAAAAGTCAGGAGTACTATTGTAAGTTGCCAGTCCATTGTAAAAATCTTCAGCCATCTGGGCGGCATCAAATTCGTTCCAGTAAAAAGCACACTCACCACCAATTTCAGGCAGCGATGTCCGGTTGGCTAAGAATATAGGTTTACCAAATTTCATCGCTTCTATGGGGGGTAGCCCAAAACCTTCACCTATTGATGGAAACAGGAATGCGCTGCAGTTTTTCATAAAATACTGCTTGCCCGTATCACTAACTTTACCGGTAAGAAACACACGATCAAATAGTCTGTTTCGTTCAATTGCCTTCTTCACTTCCTCACCATATTGCTTCTCGTAGTTGCCCGAGATGATAAGATTAAAATCTTTAATATGATTCATCATCTCTACAATCGCGATAAAGTTTTTCTTTTCAAGAAAATCACCAATTGAATACAAAAAAGGCTTATCGACAGGAACGGTTGGTTTGTAAAGAGAGGTGTCAGCAAGTTCAATTATAGGATTGCCATTATATACAATATACTCTGGCACACTGGGTATATTAAAGTAACGATGTGCCTGCTCTTTCGCAAATTTCGAAATATAGGTTATTGCATTGCTACGCTCCAGCTTTTCTACAAACAGTTTTTTTTGCTTACTGCTAATGTCATCCCGGGTTGTGCCTTCTGCAAAGTTTACGTCGTGTACGGTAAGCAAATAATTTGACACCTTTTTAGGCTCAAACTTAAGGTTCTGGTTTAGAGAGTGCCAGAGGTCATGCTTTTTTGCAACACGAAAATTTTTATAGCGGTTAAAACTATAAATCTTCCTGTATTTAAAAGAGTTCCCAAAGAAAGCTCTAAGGTCAGACGGCTTATGCGACAACAATACAAGGTCTAAATTACTACGGTCAATATGGCTGAGACCATTAATAAGGCCCTGGTTAAAAACGCCAAAACCTATGTAAGGATTCTTGATATTATGGGCTTCCAGAATGACCGTTTTTCTCATTTATCGAATTTGTTGTAAAAGTATAAAAATCATTGATTAATTTTGTCTAATATATAACAATCCCATCATTTAATGAAATTCATTGTCCATCCGGATTATCAGTCTCAAAGCGACTCAATTTATACGAATATTCTAAACTTTAGCCGCGAGGGACTTCTGTTTGGCAATGGAGAAAGAAACGTTATAAAGACATTTCCGTTAGGCGATATGACGCTAAATATCAAGTCTTTTAAAATCCCTAATTTCATAAATAAGATTGTTTACGGCTATTTTAGAAAATCTAAGGCAGAGCGCTCCTATACATTTGCACTTAAACTTATTCAAAATGGCGTAGGTACTCCCCAGCCTGTAGCCTATGCAGAAGAAGCAGCGTTCTTTGGGATGTTTAACAGAAGTTATTATGTAAGCGAGCATCTAATTACAGAGCTGACATTCAGGGAACTTATTGAAATACCCGATTATCCGGATGCTGAAAATATCCTGCGCCAGTTTACCCGTTTTTGTTTTGAACTTCATGAAAAAGGAATTGAATTTTTAGATCATTCTCCCGGGAATACGCTTATTAAAAATGAAGGTGAAGGCAAATATTCTTTTTACCTCGTAGATCTTAATCGTATGAAATTTCACAATGGGGCAATGCGTTTTGAAGACCGGATTAATAATATGAGAAGGCTAACGCATGTGGAAAGTATGATACTGGTAATGAGTGATGAATATGCTAAACTTTATGATAGGAACTATGATGAAGTAAAAAATTTATTTTTAGCGAGTGTAGGAGATTTTCATAAACGCTTACAACGCAAAAGGAAGATAAAGAAAAAACTTAAATTCTGGAAATAGAAACCTCCTGCTAATATCTTAATGCCAAAATTGAAAATGAAAGCATCTGTAATTATGAGCACCTATAACGCCGAAGAGTGGCTTGAAAAAGTTATTTGGGGCTTTAGCGTGCAAACTGAAAGCGATTTTGAAATTGTTATTGCAGATGACGGATCTGGTCCTAAGACAAAGGACTTAATAGAGAGATTAAGAACAGAAGTAAAAATGCCTCTTGTTCATGTTTGGCAGGAGGATAACGGTTTTCAGAAAACACAAATTTTAAATAAGGCTATTGTAGCAGCATCATCTGACTATCTGATTTTTACAGATGGTGATTGCATACCACACGAAGATTTTGTAGCTACTCATTTAAAAAAGAAACAGCTGGGTTTTTTCTTATCCGGTGGGTACTTTAAGCTCCCTATGGACATAAGTAAGGCGATAACGCAGCAAGATATTATTGCTCAAAAATGTTTTAATGCATCATGGCTTAAAAAGAAAGGGCTGAAATCGGGAACACTAAAGCTTACTGCTAAAGGGTTTGCTGAAAGTTTATTGAATTTTATTACCCCAACAAAAGCAACTTGGAACGGACATAATGCATCTGCACATAAAAGTGATATTTTAGCTGTAAACGGCTTTAATCAGGAGATGCAATATGGAGGCGAAGACCGCGAAATGGGGGAGAGGCTTTTTAATAAAGGGCTTAGATCGAAACAAATACGCTATAGCGCCATCTGTGTACATTTAGATCATGCTCGTGGTTATGTAGATCCGGAGATGTGGAAAAAGAACAATGACATCCGCGAATACACAAAAAGAAATAAAGTGATAAGAACTACTAATGGCATCGAAGCTAATTGAGTTCTATATATCGTCTTAGTGCTGGTAAAATTAAATCGGGGGTAAATTCGCTATATAATTTTAGTGCATCTTTTTTCATTTCCTTAGGTAAATTCCCGCCATAAAGTTCAGGTTTAAAGTCGTTTAAATGTACAGATACAGTTGTTGTACCATCCTCAAACGAATTCCATGCATCTTTATTAATCCATGTAGAAAAAATAGTAAATGTGGGTATGTTTATAGCTTTAGCCATGTTAACGGCGCCACCTTCATTACTTATAAGTGCATCGCAATGATAGAGGATAGATAAAAACTCGCGTATGCTGCCGGGGATTATATCCATTTTAATCTTAGCTTTGGTATCTGCATTGCATAAGTTGTAAATCTCTATTGCCTGCTCCAGCTGAGTTGGTACATAGTTAAATATGAGACAAACATCTTTTTGTGCAATAACATCGAGAAGGGTAGCCATATAAGCCGCAGGATACGTTTTATTGTTTCCACTGCCAAGTACGCCAATCATATAGAGTTTCGATGAGGTGTTTAGCCTGTTGTGTTCAACTATTGCACGACCGTTTTCAATTTCAGTATCTGACATAAATATTTTTGGCCTGCTTTGTAAAACTGCCTGAGGCTGAAGCACTTTAAGCAACTGCAAACGATTATCTAATGCCAGGCCTGCTATACTCAAAGGTGTTTTGAGTTCCTTAACGGTGTCAGTGTAGAGGAAGCTGGTATATCTTTTATAAAACCCAATTTTTTGCTTGGCGCCAGAGAAGGCTACGATGAGGTTACTTTCTAAAATACCGTATGCATCTATTATAATATCATACTTCTCACGCCTGGTCTCAAATAGAAATTTTAAAAACAGCCATTTATTTCGACGGTACTTGTTATCAAATAAAATAACCTTATCAATATTAGGGTTATTTTCTACGACCGGTTGTGTAAAAGGATATATAAGATATTCTATACTCGATGCGCTATAAATGTTTTTTAAATTATTGCAAATGATAGAACTAACCAGTACATCTCCAATCATCTTTTGCTGTATAACCAGTATTGTAAGTTTAAGTAACTGAGGCTCTGCCTGCTGCATTTCGGTAAGGTATACATAGCGCATGTACTCATCCTTACTTAATATATTGGCAATCTCATAACCCCGCCTTCCATTAATAAATCCAAACTTTAAAATATAGTATTTAAAAAACCTGAATCGTGGACGTATACTAAAGTGGTAAAAGTTCGGATTGATATTTTTATCCAGTAATTCTTTTGCCTTAAGTTTAGAGTACATAAGCCTCTTGCTTAAAAACTCCTCCTTATTTTTAAACGAATAATGGTCTATGGCTGCTTTTAATAACCCTGTCTTACCCTCAATAATTAGTTTTTCATGAACAAGTTTTTTAGAATACCAGCATTTAGATTTTCTAAAGAGCCTTATAGTCTTATCAGTATTTACACTATTATTTATTAATGGCTTACCCTCATAATAAAAAGTTCGTTTTACCAGAAAGGCTACTTCTTCAGGAATACTGCTTATTTTCCTTAAAATTTCGGCTATCCCTTTTTGAGATACCCTTTCATCTGCATCAAAAAATACTACCCAGTCGTTAGTGGCCAGTTTAATAGTATAATTTCTTTGAGAAGAAAAATCGTCGAACACCCGCTGGTAAAATCGTACATGCGGAAATTCGTCTTTTATAATTTGTGGAGTTGCATCAGTACTAAAAGAATCCACCACAACAATCTCGTCGGCAAACGACATATTTTGCAGGTACTCCCTTATGTTGTGCTCCTCATTGTAAATTATGGCGAGGGCAGAAATTTTTGTAGGGTTACTGTTCATTTTTAAACAGCTACGTCATATTCTCTCAATGCGTTATTAAGCGATGTCTTTAAATCTGTAGATGGTTTACGTTTACCAATAATCAGCGCACACGGAACCTGATACTCCCCTGCGGCAAACCTTTTGGTATAACTGCCCGGTATAACAACACTTCGTGCAGGCACAATACCTTTCATTTCTACAGGTTCATCTCCGGTAACATCAATAATTTTAGTACTGGCTGTAAGACATACGTTTGCACCTAATACTGCTTCGGTCTCTACACGAACGCCTTCTACAACTATGCAGCGCGATCCTATAAAGGCACCGTCTTCTATAATAACAGGGGCAGCTTGCAAAGGCTCAAGAACACCACCTATACCCACACCGCCACTTAGGTGCACATTTTTGCCAATTTGGGCACAGCTCCCCACGGTTGCCCATGTATCTACCATTGTGCCTTCATCTACATAAGCACCTATGTTTACATAGCTGGGCATTAAAATTACCCCGCTCGATATATATGCACCATATCGTGCTACAGCATTTGGCACGACGCGAATTCCTTTCTCAGCATAATTGCGTTTAAGTAGCATCTTGTCATGATATTCAAAAATACCGGCCTCAAGGGTCTCCATTTTTTGGATAGGGAAATAAAGTACTACAGCTTTTTTTACCCATTCGTTAACCTGCCACCCACCATCTATGGGTTCGGCAACACGCAATTTGCCTGTGTCCAGGAGTTCTATAACTTCGCGAATGGCGTTTGTAGTAGTTTCTTCCTGTAAAAGCGCGCGGTCATTCCACGCCAGTTCTATAATAGATTGTAGAGTATTCATAACAATGTTTGTAATGGCGCAAAGATAGCAATCTGATTAAATTACCGAAGTATTTGCGTTAAATATCACTCTGGCTAATATTAAATTTTAGTATACAAGCACTGTATTTTATACCTTTATATATAATACAGTTTTATGAAAGATAATTTTTCCACTCAGGCAGAAGACTATGCACAATACCGCCCTTATTATCCTAAGGAAATGATAGCCTATATACTTGGTTTAGTTAATAATAAGGATGCTGCGCTGGATGTTGCAACCGGAAATGGTCAGGTAGCATCAGCACTCGCTCCTCATTTTAATGAGGTTTACGGTACAGATATTAGCGCAAAACAATTACAGAACGCTATACAGGCGCCTAACCTTATATATAAGGAGGGTAGCGCAGAAGATACGGGATTTGATAATGGGCAATTTGATCTTATAACCGTAGCACAGGCAATACACTGGTTTAACTTTGACACTTTTTACAAAGAAGTAAAGCGTATTTTAAAGCCTGAAGGACTTTTCGCTGTAATGGGCTACGGACTATTTTCTACAAATCCCGATACCGATGTTATTCTAAACCATTTTTATAAATTCATTATTGGTACGTACTGGGATCCTGAGCGTAAATATATAGATGAAAATTACAAAACTATTCCTTTTCCTTTCCAGGAGATAGAAGCGCAGGCGTTTACGAATCATTTCACATGGACGCTCGATCAACTCAAAGGTTATTTAAATACATGGTCGGCTGTTCAGCATTATATAAAAAAGAATGGGACGAACCCTGTAGATATAATTAAGGATGATTTAGCAGCATCATGGGAGAAAAATGATAAGGAGGTTACCTTTCCTCTGCTTTTGAGATTAGGTAAACTTTAATTACTCCTTTATATATAGGAGATAAGTACACCTATATATAAGGAGTGCTTATCGTCTATATATAGTGGCATAATAATAGGAGCATTGTCGAGTGGGCATTTACTGAGCCGAAAGGGAAGAAACTGCTAAAACCCTATATATACGCTTCCCGAACCCCGAGTCATTGAACTTTCCACCCTCAATCAACACCACCCCAAAAATATTCTCAAAAAACTTTGCTTCCAAACTTCACGTTAACAAACAGTTAACAAACCGATAGAAAAAAGGTTAGAAAAAGGTGATAAAAAAGCTTTGAAAAGTAAAAAGAAGTGTTACTTTTGCACCCGCATTCAAGCGCAAGTTCATAGACAGACTGACAACAAGCAAACCCGAGATAGCATCAAAGGAAAACCCAGTAACAGCAAGGCATGAGCCCAAAAGGCAATAAGCACAGCAGTTAAAAAAAACTTCAAAAAAAAGTTTAAAAAGATTTGCAAAGAAGAGAATAAAGGTATTACCTTTGCCACCCCAACCGAAAGGAAAGGAGCTCATTGTAAAACTGAAAAGGGAAGCCATTTAGATTATCCTATTAACTTTAAAAGTTAAGAAAAATAAAATAAAAAAAAGCTTGCATGATAAAGGAAAAAGATGTTATCTTTGCCCTCCCAAACCTACGGGAATGGAGTTCATTGCAAACTGGCTTACTACTTAAAAACGAAGCGGGATTCGTTACCGAAAGGTAATGAAAAAAAGAAAAGAAATTTTTTTTAAAAAAGCTTGTGAGTTTAAAAAGAAGTTGTACTTTTGCAGCCGCTAACTGAGACAGTCATTACGACGGAAGAAGGAAGCGAAATAAATAAGTAGATACGTTCATAGACATATTGGATTGACAGCATAAGAGAGAGTAAGAATACTGGCTTTTATCGAATTAAGAAGAACTAGCAACGAAGGTCGTAAAAATATTTAAAATATACGATGAAGAG
>Ga0265798_10000365_pt1 | contig 80646 bp, 69 predicted proteins | sample P3T30metagenome_FD_192430 | JGI IMG/M metagenome (GOLD analysis project Ga0265798, IMG submission 192430) | Plant litter microbial communities from East Loma Ridge, Irvine, California - P3 T30 | ecosystem: Environmental > Terrestrial > Plant litter > Unclassified | place: USA: California... | reverse complement strand
GAGCAAAGTATCCGGTGGCCGCCTGAAGCCGCGCGGCGATCACCGGGTGTGATCGCCGCGACACTTACCGTCCCACGACAACAGCCCGCTGCGCTCGTGCGCGGCCGGGCAGGAGACCGTCATGTCCATCGCCATAGCCATCGCGCTGACCGCAGCGGCGCAATCCGAGCCGTCCCAGGCTCAACCGTCTCGGGCAATCACCGCACCTACCGATGCGACCGTGCCGACGCCGGACCCGGACGACGGCGTTGCGCCGAGCAAGCGCGACGCGCGTCACCCCCCGGTTTTCTACCCCAATACCAAGCAAGGCACCGCGGACCAGCGAGCACCCTCCGCCATCGCAAGTTTCCAGCGCGACAATCCGATCGGCAAGGAACTGCGCGCGCTGAAGGCCGCGGGCGTAGACCTGGTGCTTGATTTCGTTAGCAACGTTGCAGCCAACCCGGTCGGCGGGATTCGACAGGGCAGTGCGGAATCGCACTGGGTATCGACCGCGGCGGACATCGATCTCGAAAAGCTGATCGGGCTGTCGGATACCAAAGTCCACATTCAAGGCGCCTGGTTTAGCGGAGACAGCCTGGGTAGGGATTCGATCGGCAATTCGATCAGTTTCCAGCAGACTTGGCGCCCGGTCGCCGGACCGCGGCTGACCCAGTTCAACATCGAGCATGATTTCGGCAAGCTCAACATCCTGGTCGGACGTGCCGCGGTGAACAGCTACTTCAACAATTCGCCGCTCAACTGCGTGTTCATGAGCAACACGAGTTGCCTGACGGCGTATGGCGGGATCAGCGACATCGGCATCACCGCGTTTCCCAACTCGTCCTGGACCGCCAAGGCGCGGTACGCGATCAATAAGCGATGGTATGTCCAGACCGGCGTGTTCGAATACGACAACGACCTGAATCTCAAGGGCAAGGGTGGGCTCGACTTCTCGCTCGGCAAGGGAACCGGCGTACTTATCGCCAACGAAGTGGGGTATCAAACGACGTTCGCCGACGAGCGGCTGCCGCGCCGCTACAAGGCCGGTATCTATATCAACACCGACGGCGGCCAGAGCCCGTACTACGATCGCAACGGCGCTTCGGCCGTGGTGTCCGGACTCCCGCGGGTCGCACAGAAAGGCAACCGCGTCGGTTTATATGCGATGGCGGACCAGACGATCCAGCGCGCCGCTGGCAAGAGTACGCGCAACCTCGCGCTGTTCGGGCGGGTGTTCTACAATGTCGGCAACGTCGCTCAGCTCGATTGGTTCGCCTCTGCCGGTTTCGTCAAGACTGGCACGTTCAAACACCGCGACGCGGACACGATAGGCTTCCTGGTCAGCAACACGCACTTTAGCAATCAGCAGATAAATTATCTCCGCGATCTACGTACGAAGGCTCGCGGGACAGGATCGCCGAAATCGAACGAGATCATTGGCGAGATCAACTATGGATTTGCAGCTATGCCCGGCGTCAGGATATTGCCGAACATCCAGTACGTCATCAATCCCGATCCGATATTCGCACCAACCCGTAAAACCGACATCTCCTCTGCAATCGTGTTAGGGTTGCGTTTAGACGTACGTCTTGCCCAGGTATTTGGAGGGTAATGACTGGAAGCAGCGGATAATCAGCTAGTTTCAGATGCGCATATCGCGGAATCTTGACTATTATCCTTATGGTCTCGCAACGGATTGTCGAGAGAGTCAGCCGGCGCCACTAAGTCACTTTGACATGACGGCGCGTGAAGTCTGCTAGTTGTTGCGGAGCCTAATAAGCATCGCAATGATCGGTTTGCTTCCTAACGAGTGGCCGTCCCAATAACCCCTTCTGCTGTTGTGGCGGTAGATTGACGAATGACCGGTGATGGGAACGGAGAAAGGGTCTACGAATGTTGGCTTATAGGTCTCACTCGCTCGGCGCCGCCAGCGTCCGCTTTTGGAACGATGGCCACATCTGAACCGGAGCTTCATCCAGGCTCGTCAGGGGCGCTCACCGAAGCTTTAGAATGTATCGATGCCCCGTCCAAGAGCCTGCTATAGTCCGGCTCATGACAGACGTTCCGACGGAAGGACCCGCCTTCGAGGCGATGATGCGCGAGATCGATGCGGAGCTGAAGGCGGGGAGGGTGGAGATTCCGAGCCGACACATCTCTGCCGTCGGCGAAGTTAGCATCCGTTACGGGGACATCCCGATCCCGCTCGGCGATGGGGCTACCAAGATGCCGCCGGAGCTCGAACGCAACCGACCGCTCGCGGCGGCGATACGCAAGTGGTACGACGACACCTACGGCGACCGGATCAAGATCGACATGTCGGCCGGAAGGATCGTCCTGCTGTTGGAGGGCGACCTCTATACCCTGCAGATCCCCCGCGTCTTCGGCAGCGTCAACTTTATCGCTGTCAGAGAATGGCTTCCAAAAGTGCCGATCGGCCGTGGCCATGCAACCTGCAATGTCGTGCAGCTAGTGGACGACATGACGCCGGGGATGGCAAAGACCCTATCCGACGAAACGCTGCTGGCAATTTGGTCCGCGTTCGAGATTGGCCTGCCTGCCTGCTACACGCTCGAGAGCACGCAGAGCGAGTTGATGGCCATTGCGCGCAGCGACGTAAAGGTCGCGGTTTCGAACCTGATGGACCGAAGCGACCACTTCGGTGCCTCGAAATGGGCATCGCTGCAGTCAGCCGAGAAGGTTCTGAAAGCTGCGATCCTGCTGAGGGGCGCTCGCTTCAAGTTCGTGCACGATCTTGAGCCGCTGTGCGATCAGCTTGCCGAGCGCGGTGTGGTCTTCGACCATGCCCTGCTCATCGCGGACATCTAGTGCACGCCGAAGATCCGCTACGGCGAGGAGCCCTGCACGCGCGAACAGGCGCTGGCAGCGCATCAAGCCTCGCTGGTACTGGTCAACCGGCTGCGGGACGCAGGTGCAGGCTTCGAGCTCGGACTGGACAGATGAAGGTTCCCCGCGGGGAGCGTAGCATTTGGGGTAGGCGGTCGGTCGGTCCAGGTCGCCGTCGCTGATCGCTCGCATGAACGTGCGGCTGTTTTCAGGTAGCGCCCGACAGCCGCGAATGACGGAATATGGATCGAAGTTACAAGAATCCTTCACCAGCGTGCTCGCGGAATCGCTCATGATCACGCACATACTCGGCGACCATCTCTAAGGATGAGTGCCGGCTGTGCTCCTTCATCTTAAACAGATTGGCGTTCTGGCGACCGGCCTCAGTCAGAAAGCCTGCGCGTAGCGAGTGACCTGAGAACAACTCAGGCGGGTAGCCTGCTGCGACCGCAGCGGCTTTAACCACAAGCGCGACGCCTTGCGCGCTCATAGGCTTGTCGGTCAGACGGCCTTGCGGCGTCAGCTTGCGAAAGACGGGACCGCTGGTGATCCCGGCGTTCTCCAACCAAGCGCGGTAATGCCTCACTGGTTCGAGCCTGCGACCGTCGGGGATCGCGACGGTGTGGCCCTTGCCCTCCTGGTCGGTTTTCGAGGTCGCGATGCGGATCAGTAGCCCGCGGCTGTCCTCGCTGACCCGCCCAACCGTGATCGCCACAAGCTCGGAACGCCGGAACGCGCCAGCCATCCCGATCGCGAGCAGCGCGCGATCGCGGTAGCTGCGCAAATCCTCGCCAACGATCGCGCGCACCATGTCGCGGAGCACGTCGCCGTCTGCCGGTCGCTTCTTGCCGGGCATTTCGCCGCGTTTGTCTTTACGAATGCCGCGCATGGCGCGCTCGAGCCGCGACGCATCGGGCTGCGATGTCGGCGGCTCGACGTCGGCGGCGCGGTGCGCAAATACTATCGCCGCGAGCCGTCGGCCGATCGTCGCGCGGCCGAGCGGCATGGGCTCTTTCCGAGGAAGCACCTTGCCGCGCTTGGTGCGGCGAAGTTCCTGGGGACTGAACCCACGTTTGGCGAGCAAGGTTAGGAAGGCGGCCACGGTCGCCGGCGCCGCCGGCAGTGGGCGATAGCCGCTTTCCTGGCACCACGCGCAAAACAACCGCCAGTCGGACTTGTACGCGCGCAGCGTCGTGTCGGCCGAGGCGCGACGAACATAATCGGCCACGCGTTCGCGATCGTCAGGCGCAAGCTCCGGGAGATATGGCTCGAGCGACTGAACCTGATCAACGACCACCAGCGCGTCAGCCACAATGCCGGCCAGATCCGCAGGATCGACGCGCGCCTCGTCATCGATGCCACCATCGTCGGCCACGCTGATCTCCTCCGTTGCGTTCATCCAAATCGACACAGCCGCGCAAGCGGTTGTCCAGGAGCCGTTCAAATCGATACCTGACCCGTCGATTTGAGGCCAGTATGTAATTAGCGGGAATCAGCGTTATCGCTAATTAGGAATTAGCCTTATCTGAAGGGATGCGGCAATTTGGTCGCGGTATGGCACTTTGATAAAATGTGGCATAAGCTCGATATCGTGACAAAAATGGAACCGAGCTTCCTATGGCCATGCAAGTCAATATCACCGCGAATGGGCGCATGAGCTTACCCGCTGGCATTCGTAAACGCCTTGGTCTTGAAGGTGGCGGTGCCGTCCTGGTTGAAGAGACGGCGGATGGCGTCGTGTTGCGGACAGTTGGCCAGGCGGTGACACTCGCGCAGGCGATCGCCAAAAAATACAGTGATCATCCAGGGGCGTCAGTCGATGCTTTCCTTGCCAACCGCCGCGCGGACAGTGGCGAGTGACCGTTGCCATTTTAGATGCGTCGGCGATCATCGCGCTGCTTAAAGGCGAACGGGGGGCCAGCAAGGTTGCCGCCGTGGTGGCGAATGCGATGGTCGGGGTATTCAGCCACGCCGAGGTTGTGAGTCATTTCAGCCTTGTCGGAGCGCCGATCGAGGACATTCGCCTGATGCTGGGCGCGCTGCCCTATACTGTCGTTGCTTCTGACGAGGCGCTCGCCTGGGAGGCCGGTCTACTTCAGGTAACCACTAGCGCGGCTGGCTTGTCGCTGGGCGACCGTTTCTGTCTCGCTCTCGCCAAGCGGCTCGGCGTACCGGCGTACACCGCCGATCGTGCCTGGAAAGAGGTAGCCGCCGAGGCCTGCGTCAAGGTTGTCATGATCCGGTAAGCGGTTTCCGCGTCCTCCAGCGCGATGGTACCGAGGCTTTTCAGGTCAAAACCTAACTAGCATCTCGATCCGACACGAATGCGCTGACTCATAGCGAGTGAGATGATAGGAAATGACGAGGGCGGTGAAATGCCGGGAATGTCTGAACCCATCTACGTCGTGGCTTCGCGCGGTCCGTTTACCTAGCCTACGCCATTGACGATTACGCTTGCAGGATTGTCGGACAGCGTGTCAGCGGGAACGTACATGCCAGCTTCGTCCTAGATGCGCGTGAACAACCGTTTCACGACGCCCGCCATCCCACCGTGGCAGCTTGCTTCATCCTAGCAACCGCGGGTAACGAGCCGTTTTAGGGGGGCGCCGCAACGCGCTATTTGTCGCTCTGCGCAAGGCATTGATCAGGCGCCTCAGCCGGCGTTTTCCAACCTAGCATCGTTTGCGATGTGTCACTGATCGCTGCGGTGACTGCTGCGGTTGACCAGCGCTATGTATGCTGAGATCGGTGCTCTTGGGAAAGTGCTTGCGCAGCACCCCATTTGGTGTCTCGTTCGTGCTGCGTTGCCGAGGCCTAGGGCAGACCGGGCACCGTTTACCTGCCTCCAATTACCCAGTGATGTTAGCCGGCCTGCTTGCGCAACGGCGCTAAGCTGTTATCGTTATCTGTGAAGTCGTGGTGGAGCTAAGGGGCTATGATGAAACGATTTGAACCTCATCGCCACTGGGTGAATGTTACGGGCTATGCTGCTGCCCTTGCCCTCGCATCATCCTTATCAGTGGGGGCGGACGCAAACACACTTCGTACTTTCGAGGCGCCTGCCGCCTTGACCTACACCGCACACAATGACGATTTCACCGTGCGCGTTCGTACCCCAGGCGGCCAATGGAAGGATTTGTATGAATATCGGATCCAGGTGGATACCGATACGAAGCAGAACGCGTCCTTGGTCTATTTTGATTTTGAAGGCACCGTCGAAATCGAGATATACAAGAATAATGGTAAATGGTCCGACGTATCGATCGCGCCATTGTCCAGCACCGTCCGCCCGATCCGCATCGGCACGGTCGCGAGGGTGACGCTGAACCGACCGGAAAGCTTCTCGCTGCAGTTCGACGACGATCGCCTGCATAATCTCCATATCGTTGCAGGGAAGTTGCTGCCCTCGCGTCCTACGGGTACCGGGGTGCGCTATTTCGGACCGGGTCTGCACACCCCGCCGGCGGGCAGCAACGCGTTCCCGGTGCGATCGGGCGATCGCATTTATCTCGACGGCGGCGCGGTGCTGCAGGGGGCGTTCGATCTCGACGGGGTGAAGGACGTGAAGATCGCCGGGCGCGGGCTGCTATGGGACCCCGGCCAAGCGATCGAACTCGAAGGGGCAAGCGATATCGCGATCTCCGACCTCATTCTCGTCAACAGCGATCGCAAGGATGCCGCACGGGTTATGAACATCCGCAATTCGCACGACGTGACGGTGCAGGGCATCACGGGCTTTACCTCAGGCAAATGGTCGGATGGGATCAACATATCGACCTCGCAGCGCGTGCGGCTCGACGGCGGGTATCTGCGCGTGTCGGACGACGCGGTCGTCGTCTATGCCGTTGCCGACTGCCCGCTGTGTCGCCAGCGCGAGGCGGCTAGCGGGATCAAGGCACCGATGCCGTTGGGAGATACAACCGATATCAACGTGCGCGACCTGCGCATCTGGAACGACGTGGCGCATGCGCTGTATATCGGACACTTCGGCGACACTGGCGTGCCGCGCACTATCAGTCGCGTCACGTTCCAGAACATCGACATCATGAATCTCGACGAAGATGATCCGGACTGGGAAGGCGCGATGGCGATCTATTCGGGCGACCGCACGCTGATCCGCGACATCACCTTCAGCGACATCCGCGTCGACCGGATCGAGGAGGGTAAGCTGATCCACATCGTCGCCGGCAACAATGCACGCTACAACAAAGCGGCAGGCCGTGGGATCGAGGGCGTCACGCTGCGTAACATCAGCTTCACAGGCAACGGCCTGCCGAGCGCCTCGATCATTGCCGGCCTGTCGGATCGGACCGCGGTGCGAGACGTCACGATCGATAATCTGCAGATAGGGGGCCAGCGGATTATCAAGGCTGAACAGGGCGATATCCAGGTCGGGCGGTTCGTCAGCGGGCTCACCGTTCGCTGATCCAGCGCGTTGGCGCGGCGGCTGCGCCCACGAGCTGGATCAGCCGGTGGCCGGCCACTGTCAGTCGCCTACCTCAATGGCCCCACACGGCGTCACGACGTCGCGCCGCCACGCCCGCCCGGTCTGCGCAAAGCTTAACACCGCAGCTTCGAAGCCCGCCGGGTTTTCCAGGTTCATCATATGTCCGCTGTTCGGGATGATGACCTGCGATACTCCCGGAAACGCGGCGACGAGCCGGTTGGCGCGCCATCGATCGGCGTCCCCGGTCAGGATTTGCACCGGCACGGTCCACGGCCTCGCGCGCAGCCGATCAACGAGCGCGCGCCCCAGCAACAAGCGGGGTTCGCGATGCAGCGGCTGCCATGCAGACCATTTCGCGATCTGGTCCCACAGCTTTGGCCGGATCGTATCGATGCAGCCCCCGCCCCGCGCGGTCAGGTTGTCGAGCCACCGACGCTTGAACGCCTGAACGCCACCGGCACGCAGCGCGGCAATCTCGCGATCACGCACGGCGATGGTGGCCGGCGTCCAAGGGTCGTCGGGCGAGGGATAGAAATCGAACACGTCGCCGCTCGCCGCGGTTACCGACAGCAGCCGCTCGGGATGCAGGGCAAGCATGTCGAGCGCGACGCTGCCGCCGAGCGACAGCCCGACGGCATGCGCACGCGGGACACCGAGCCGGTCCATCAGCCGTCGCAGATCCTCCACGTGCAGTTGGTTCTCGCCTTCGCGTGGCAAGGTGGATCGGCCATAGCCGCGCAGATCGTAGCGGATCACGCGGAACTTACGCGACAGAGCGGCCATTTGCGGATCCCACATCGTGCGGTCCAGCGAGTGACCATGGATCAGGATCAGCGGTTCGCCTGCGCCGGTCTCCTCCCAGTACAGCCGTCCGCCGGGGATTGGCGCATAGCCGCGACGCCAGCCCCGCGCGTGATCGTCGAGCGCATCGCGCGCCAGCGACGGCAGAACCGAGCCCGCAAAAAAGGAGGAGAAGCCGAGCGTCTTTGCACGCTCGGTATCGACTTTGGCGAGAACGAAGCCCCATGTCCCGGCACGCCGGTCGACCCAGGGATAGGCGCCCGCCCAGCCGGGGCTCGACAGCAATGTCGCGCGCCCGCCGGCATCAACTTCTTCGCGCCATGTGCCAAGGCCGTAGACACCGGTAAGTCGACGCGCGCGTGCGTGATCGACATATTCGCCGGGAAACAGCGTGGACGATCCGACCTGATTGCGCTCCATCTCGGCCAGCGCATCCGCCGACAGCACGCGCCGCCCGTCGTCCGTGCCACCGGCCGCGATCATCTGCAGGAACCGCGCATAGTCGCGCAGTGTGGTATGCGCGCTGCCGCCCAGCATCGGGCTGAACCCTGGCTCGTCGGGGACGGGGGTGAAGCCGGTGGCGACCATGCCGAGCGGTCGGGCGATCCGCGTCTGGAACAACTTCTCCCAATCCTGGCCGGTGGCGCGTTCGGCCATCCGGCCCGCGACTTGTAAGGAGAGCCCGCCATAGCGGAACCGGGTGCCCGGGTTGGCGTCCGGAGCAAGCGGCGCGATATGCGCGACCGATTGCGCAAGCGTTGGGTAATGATCGCGGGGCCGGCCGGCGGGCTGATAGTCGGGATAGCCGGCGGTGTGCGACAGCAATTGGCGCAGCGTCGCGCGCGCCATCGATCCACCCAGGCCGGGCACCCACTTGTCCGCCGGATCGTCCCAATGCAGCCGTCCTTCGTCGACCAGCGCGGCAATGGTGGCAGCCGCAAGCCATTTGCCCGCCGATGCGATCTGGACCCGCGTCTCGGCACGGTAGGTGCCGAAATAGCGCTCGATCAAAACCTGGTCGCGCTGCCCGACGATCAGCCCGGCGCCGGGATAGACGCCGTCCGCCACCCAGCCTCCGACCCGCTCGGCGAGCGGGGCAAGATCGGGCGGCGGCGCGGCGGGCATCGGCGCAGAGACCGAGGCGGAGACGGTCAGCATCGCCGCCGCCACCAGACCCGCCCTCCGCACCTGATGCCGCGGGCTCATTTGGCGGGCTTCGCCGCCGCCGTCGCGTTTGCATCAAAGAACACCACAGTGGTGCGCGGCGCCATCTGCAGCCGCGTGCCCGCCGCGATCGCGCGTCCCGATACCAGCTCGTTGCCCTGGTGCCTGGGCACGGTGAAAACGAACGGCTTGGCGTCGCTCGTATTCACGGCGACTGTATAGCCGGAGTAGGACATCACATGGCTGTCGCCGCGCCCGGCATAGATGCTGTCCTCGCCAGGTTGCAGCACGATGCCCGTGGGCGGTTTGGCGATCGGCACCTTCTCGCCGGCCTCGGCAAGCGAAACCCCGTACTTCGCGTTGAACGACGCGCCCTTGAGCAGCACCGTCTTGTCAGGGCGGGTCCAGAACTGGCCGCTGGGGACGAACGTTGTGTCGACCGGCACCGTCGCCACGCGATTGCCGCGCGGGCCGCTCAGCCAGACGCGGCCGAGCCTGCTGACGCCGCGGTTGCCGCGCCACCACACCGATGCATAGAAGCGTTCGTCGCCGCGCTTGACCGCGACCACCGCATCCTCCGCATCGGCAAAAGCGAAATCGGGCTGGCCCGCCGTCATGGGCAGGCGCGTCGCCTGCGCGGGCATCGCCGACAGTGCCTGCACGTCATCGATGACGTCGAGCAGGCCATACGCCCGGCGAAATCCCGGTCCGGCGACTGCACTTTCCAGAACCGGCCACAATTGGTTGTCCTGAACCATCTGCTGCGCATAGCCGACAAGGCGAGGATCCGCGGTCAGCACCGCCGCCTGGATCGGGCTCGACGCGCCGTCGCGGCTGACACCGACATAAGTGACGTCGCCCGGCGCCTTGAGATCACGCCAGCCGATGTCGGCCATCAGCCGCATCGCGGCAAAGCCCTGATCGTCCGCGGCGGGATAGCGGAAATATCCGCGCGCGTTCGCGATCCTAGCCAGTTGCTCTCGGATCTTGGCGTCGCCCGGCTTGCCGGGAAGAGGGCGCGTCGCGTCGTAGATCGCGCCGACCCAGTCTAGCACCTCACCGTAATTGCCGACATAGCCCAATTCGCGCGTCAGCCCCTTGCGCGTTACAAGATGGTAGCCCGGCGTGACCTTGTAGGGCGCACCCTTGGTGCCGTCCGGTCCACCCGCGTCATAGGAATGGCCGCCATCGGGAAGGTCGTCGCCGCGCCATTCCTCGATCCCGACCGCCTCGTAGAGATAGCGTCGGGCCTTGTCCTCGGGCATCGCCTTGTCGGGCGCGACAATCGCGAGGCCGCGATTGGCGTAATAGATTCCCCAGCAGTCGACGATCATCGACTGGTTGGTATAGAACCGCCGATGCGTGCGCAGCCATTCGCGGCTTGCAAGGAACATCTCCGCGAACGCCGCGCGCCGCGTGGTCTTCGTGCCGTCCCTCCACGCAATCTTCTGATCAAGCAGCGGCGCAAACGCCGCCGGATCGGTCACCATCGCCTCCGCCAGCGGGCCGAACCCGAACCAGTCGGGGTTCCACGTCGTCTTGTCCCACTTCACCAGATCGGGGTTCTTTGCATAGGCTGCGGCGTAGTCGTCCAGTCCCTTGACGACCGCGGCAAGCACGCGCGGATCCTTCGCGAGCTTGGACCAGTTCTTGGTCCGGAACCGCGCGAGGAATGCGATTTCGTGCTGCCCGAGCGGACGCTGCGCCGCGATCAGCCCCGTGACCGTCGTCTCGACGCGAGTGCGGATTTTGGAAAGCACTTCAGAACCCGGCGTCTTGGACGTGATCCTGCCCTCGCCCGGGCGCTTCGCCGCCACCGTCACCGTCCCATCGCTCATGCCGCCCGCGTCGACCCACGGATCGTCGTGCGTGTAAACGTCATAAATTCCGCGCGACGGGGTCTTCATTGCCTGCTGAAACTTGTCGAACTCGTTAGCGTAGGAAAAGATCGGGCCGCTCGCCTCGATCGTGCAGTCGATCATGCTCTTCCCCTTCGTCACCGCATCGGGAAGCCGATAGGTCCGATAGAAGAACGCGCCGGGGAACGGGGGATGCTTCGATCCGTAATCAAGCTGGTCGTAATCGCTCAGCAAGCGATCACCGACCTGCTTGCCCCCGCAGATGAGCGTCAGATTTCCTTCGACTGCCTCGCCGCCCCACAAGCGGATGGTGAAGAAGGTCGGCTTGGCCGGATCCACCTTCACCCGAAATCCGACGCCACCCCCCTTCCACCCGCCATCGACAGGGGCTGAAATGCGTATCGTTGGTTGCCCCAGCCCGCCGGTGACGACGCTGCCGTTCACGAGGCGGACCGAATGCGGCCCCGATGCCGCTTCCTCAGGCAGGCGTACATGGTCGATCGTCCGCGCTTGTGCCCACGTCGCGCCGACGGTCGCTGCGGTCGCCATGAGTACCGGTAAAAGTCGCATGCAGGCTCTCCTAAAGTGTTCTTATTTCGCTGAGACTCTGGGGCCGTGTTCGCACGATCACCGCCAACGCTGTTGACCTGATCCTTCCAGGCCACTGGTAAATACCATGTCGGCGTCGGGTACCGCGCCGGGACGCCTCCGATGGTGGGAACGCACGCGGGCTTCGCCAACGAGGCCGTCGTTTTCGGCAAATTCACGTTTGGTCGAACATCCGGCCCGTTACCCATGATTCAGAATGTCCCAACCCCGCTACGGATAACGATATCAATAATCGAACACAATCCCGATGCCAATTTACGAGGCGGTAAACTCCTCCCAAAATCTGCGCCGTCGTCCCAACTCGAAATGCTGTTTGCAATCTGAAAAATTACAGGTATCGTTATCTATAACAAGATTCGAGCTTCGGAACAGAGGTTCGGTCAGTCCGCCAGCAAGGCGGAAACAGGAGGGGAAGCACTGACATGACATCGAACACTCGCAATTCCGGCCCTGCGCGGAAGATGGCCACGCGTTTGAGCGCCATGCTGCTGCTCACCGTGTCCCTCAGCGCGATCAGCACTGCACAGGCGCAGACGGCAAAGCCGGCGCCGGCGCCGGCGACGACCCCGATGCCGACGCCACCCGTCGTATCGCTTCAGCCGCAGGCCGCGGAGAGCAGCGCTACTGTGGACGCGCAGTCCGAGCAGGCTCAGGATATTATCGTCACGGGCGTCGGCGCCGCGACCAATGCTCGCAAAGCCAACGTCGCCTATTCGGTCCTCAACGAAGACGACATGTCCAAGTTTACGCCGATCAGCGCGGACGACATGCTCCGCGACATGCCTGGCGTCGTCGTGGAATCGAACGACGGCGTTGCCCGTAACGAAGTCTTCACGCGCGGTATGACGATCGGCACCGGGTCCAACACGTCCGGATATTTCTGGACGACGATCCTTGAGGACGGCCTCCCCGTCGTCCCGTTCAAGTTCGGCGGCTTCCAAGACGGTTATTTCTACCGCGCGGACATCTCGACGAGCCGAGTTGAATCGGTCCGCGGCGGCTCCTCGGCGACGGCGGTGTCGACCTCTGTCGGTGCAACATTCAACTATATCACCGGCCCCGTGAAGGCAGGCGGCAGCGTCCAGACCCGCATTGGGTTTGAAGGCGACGATCTCCATCTCTCCTGGAAGCAGATCGACGGCCAGTATGGCTGGACCAACAAGGAGGGCGACTTCGGCATCGGCGTAAGCGGGTTTTACCGAACTTCGAACGGTCAGGTTAATCCGGGTTACAATCTCAACAAAGGGGGGCAGTTTCGGGCCCGGGCTACGAAAGAATATACAACTGACGGTGGCTCCGGCATGCTCGTCATTGGGTACAAGCATCTCGACGATACGAATGCGGAGCTGACCGCTTTCCAGCAACCGGTCTACAGCATCACTGGTAAGGAAGAGATCGCCGGTTTTGGCCGCGATGCCAATTTGTTCTTAAAGGGCGGGGAACAGACCGTTCCCAATTACTTCAAGCCGGGATCTCACACGCTCGATCCCAGCGATAGCTTCCGGTACAGGCAGGACGCGACGTCACTCAACTGGACCCATGCGACGACCAGCGGATGGAACTTCGCCACCGCACTGCGTCTGCAGCGGTCGACGTATCGCGGCCAAGGCTACAAGACCGATACCCCGGTTTCGCTCACCGCCTCAGCCGCGGAACGCGAACGCTATGGCTTGAACATCAACAATCTCGACCGCACGCCCGGATACTACGAGTTTAGGGACGCAAATGGCGGTCTGGTCGCGCGCGTCGCGAACAACGTCAACGGATCTCAGCTGGGGACCAACTATCGGACCGGCTTGGCCTGCCCGCGCGTGACGGCAACGACGTTTCAGACCAACAGCTTGTGCATGACCTACAACGGGCTTCCTAATAGGGATATCGATTTACGCGGCGGCACCGTGACCGGCACTACTGCACTGGCCAATGGTAGTTTGGCAACCGCGGTGCTCCCGACCGGTACATCCGGGCAGGACATCGTGCTTCGCACGCGTATTGAGGATTCCTTTCGGAGTTCGAACGACGTCATCGCAAACTTTTCGGCAGGACACGAGACGCGGCAATTCGGCTTCAATGCAGGCTTGTATTTTGCCCGCTCGCGGCAGGTTAACCAGAGCTGGGCGAATGGGCAGGGCCTGTCAGCCTGGGCGGACGATCAGGTCCAGAACCTCAATGTTGCCTACGTCACGCAGGCGGGTACCAAATATCAGCTGACCGATCCGGGAGGCTGGGGCTATTACGGGTCCGGCCTGTTCGCGACGATCAACCAGCACGCACGGATCACCGAGATCGCGCCGCGCGCCGAGTTCCGCTGGTCACCGAACGAACACTGGGACTTTAATGGAAGCGCGAAGTATGACCACTTTGCGGCGACGACATATTCGGCGACTTACGATACCCGCAACCCTGGTGCCACTTCGATCACGAATGGGGGATTGGATGGCAATCCGCTGACGGTTTATGATAATCTTTTCACGGTGGTAACGCCCAGCAAGGTGATCGAAGCAAAGCGAACGCTGGGCGTGCTGAACTGGAGCGGGGCTGTCGGATACAATATCAACCCCAACCACAAGTTCTATATCCGCTACACGAATGGTAAACAGCCGGCCAATGGCGTAGTTTCGCGCTACACGACGCCCGCTACGCTCGTCAGGCCGCTCGGCCCGACTGCGTTCGTAAAGGGATATGAGCTCGCCTATACGTTCAGTACGCGACGGGTGAATGGTGCAATTACGTATTTCAAGCAAGACTTTGCCGTTAATGACTACCCTACAGCGACCGATACCGACAATGTCACCACGTACCTTCTCCCCGAAAATTTCAATACCTACTTCACGCGTGGCATCGAGGCATGGGCACGCGCGCGGATAACGAGGGCGCTTGAATGGACGCCGTCAGTAACTTTTTTGAACGGACGTACAACGGCCGCTTATAACTGGTTGAACACCGGCGCTAACGGTCAGGGTGCTGCGGATGACGTATTGCGGATCGACTCCGGCGGGCTGGCGCGTTCGCCTAAATGGACGATCAGCAACGTCGTGTCCTATCGTCTGGGCGACGTGCGCCTGAACCTGCGCCACCGTTGGATGTCCGAGCGTCGTCTCAGCACCAATGCGCTAGACCAGCGCACGCTGCCCGCGCAGGACAATCTTGACGCATCAATCCAGTACGAGCCCAGCCGCGGCACCCGCATCATTTTCGACGTACGCAACGTGGCGAACAAGCAGTACCTTTCGTCCTACGACCCCGCACTCGCAGTCAACCTGCCGTCGGGCATCCAGTCCTACGACGTCGCGCAGCAATTGCCCGACTCGTTGTTCCTCCTGCGCCGCAACCCCCCGCGCTCGATGTGGCTGACGGTTCGCCAGGACTTCTGACCGTCTGGATTTCCGATTGCGTGAGCCAGACACAGGGGAGGCGGTCGACGCCTCCCCTTTTTTATGGAATCGTCCTCATCCCTATCCCTAGCATCCCGCGAGGACCCGATGCCCAACGCGCACAATCTGCAACTTGTCGCGCCGTTCAGCCCGACTATCCTAAAGGCGACTATGCCCGCCGAGGCTGTCGCGCAGCTTAACACGCATGCCGACGCGATTGCCGCCTCGCCAGACGACGCGGCCGCGCGCGACTGGTCGGCACATCTCGCCGGTGTTGTCAGCCAGGAGATGCGCGTTACCGACTTAATCCACGCGATGCCGCCGTTCGCCGACTTTCTCTACGACATCGCGCGGACCTATACCTATCGGTGCGAGAACGCGCTGATGCACTTCACCGATTATGCGACAACGGAAGAATTGCGCGACACCAAGCTGCGCATCGAGATCGCGGAGGGGTGGATCAACGACATGCGGGCGGGTGACTATAACCCGGTGCATTTCCACCAGGGCTGTCATTTTAGCAGCGTTGGCTTCCTCGCGCTGCCGCCCGGTTACGACGCAGAATTCGCCGCGGACAAGGCGCAGCAGAATACCACCGGCTGCCTCCAGTTCATCGACAGCCGCAGCGCGCTCGGCCTCAAGAACTTGTTCACGGTCAAGCCCGCGGTCGGCGACTTCTATCTGTGGCCGTCATGGATGCTGCACTGCGTCTATCCGTTCAAGAGTGCGGGCGTCCGCCGTTCGATCGCCATTAATCTTGCCCTGCGCTGACGCAGGCCGCGCGGCGCGCGCGTCACTACCAGCGGTCGAGTGGCCGTGCCGGCTCAACCGCGGCAGGACGATCGCCTAGCGGGTACAATGCGACCTGGATCGCACAGATGCCGCCTACCGCCAGCGCTTGGATCGTTAGCATCGACGCGCCCGCATTCTGGTTCTCGATAGCAGTGGGCGGCGTAGCGGGGGCCTGATCGAAACGCAGACCCGGCGTCTCGATCACCGCGAGCATCGACTTGCCGTCCTGCGTAAGAATCGCGCGGTCCTCCTCGATCGTGATCGCCGCGTGCGTCAGCATCGCCCAGCGCCAAGACGATCCCGGCTTCGCGCCATCGATCTCGTCCCGCACCGTGACGCGTGCGCCGCATCGCGCGAAATCGATGCCGCGCCGGATGCTGCGCCCTCCGGCTGGATAGACGGCAGTCAGATCAGCAATCGCGAAGCCGCCATCGCCGCGTTCGGCAAAACGCGCGATCGGCGCGGTACCGAACGGATCCTGCATCCCGCCGACCGGCATCAGTGTCCCGTGTCCCGCGGTTACCACGCGAAAGACCTTGTAGCGCTGGCCGCTGCTCGACTTGCCGTCGAAATAGCCTGGCACCTGATAGCTGTCACCCGCCAGATCGATCGCCCAGCGCACGCCCTGCCCCTCCAACACGAACGAGCCGAGATCGAGATGCGCGTGGTTGGTGGCATTGTCCCCGGCCTTAAACCCAAGATAGGCGGAGATCGTGCTCCCCCAATCGCCGCGGAAGATCGCGATATCGGCATTGCCGCGGAAATGGCGTGCACGCTGCGTGCTCGGCGCGACCCGCGCGGGCTTGGGATACCAGATTGCATAGAGCGCGTAGAACCGGTCGAACTCGGCATCGAGCTTCGGCGTTTCGAACCCCGCGAGCATCTCCGCGCGCGCGAGCGCGGTGACCGAAGGATGCTTGTGCCGCGCACCGAGCCACGCAAGCGCCGAGGTCGGCGACAGGTTTTCCTTGCAGTCGCCGTAATTGAACGCCTTGCCCGTCGGCCCCTGGACCCACAGGCGGTAAACGTCGGTCTCGCGGAACGAATCAGTATCCCCGAGCCCGAAGTTGCTGCCGAACGCGGTCTCCAGCATCGCCAAGATCAGGACGTGGAAGGTAACGCCGTACGTCCAATATACCGGCCCTTCCGGCCCGGCGCCGTCGGGGTTGAACGCGGCCAGCGCGAGTGGCACGGACTTCTGCACCCCCGCCAGGATATCGGCGGCTAGCTGCGGCTCATCCTCCGCCACCACGATCGCCGCCGCCAGCGCTCCGGCGTTGCACACCTGATTCCAGTTCCAATAAAAGGTCGGGAACTTGAGCCACTCGTCCTCGGCCCCGCGATAGGCGCGGTCAGCCCAGAGCAGCGCTTTTTCCACCAGTGCCATGCGGATCGTCGCGCGGTCCTCGGGCGAAAGCGCCGTGAAGATCCAGTCGTAACCGATCGCAACGCCGAACGCGGTTTCCGCGACATCGAGGAAATGCGTGTGGTTCCATTCGGGGAAACGCGCCGCTGACAGAAGTTCGGTGCGAACGCGGTCTGCAAAGACGCGCTCCCCCGTCCAGCGCCACGCGAAAGCGCAGTTGAGGACCTTGCGTATGATCTGGCGCGACCCGCCAAGCATCGACGGTCGCTCCGACCCGGTAAGCCGGTAGACGACCGGCGGCTCGGTCAGGATCATGCGCGCCTCGCGTACGATGCGGTCGATCATCTTGGCATAGACGGGATCGCGCACGGCCTGCGCGCGGCAATCTTCCATCTGCGTATCGGTAATGAGCAGGCGCGGATGAGCGGCGTGCAGTGTCGGCATAATGGCGGTGATCTTCGCGGACGGATGCCCCGGATCGGCGCTTGCCTCTACACCCGGCAGGAGCAGGCCGGTCAGGCCCCCGGCCAGAACAGCGCGGCGATCGAGGAGCGGGAAGGTCATCATGCGATACGGTCCTCGACATGGCGGGATGCGCGCGATCGCTGATCGATATTGCTCGCAAGGAGATACGCCCCGGTCAATCCGGACGGCTCGGTACAGCGGGGGGGCACAATGCGCCGCTCCGCAGCGCGTGCGTCCCAATGCGCGCAATATCCGCCGAGCGTTTCGAGCGTCGCGGCACGGATCATCGGAAATAGGGCCGGCTGCTGCATCACGCCGCCCCCCAGCACAATCCGTTCCGGCGCGTGCATCAAAATCAGCGCTGCGCAGAGCTGCCCCAGATACGCCGCCTCTTCCGCCCAGGCAGGATGATCCGCCGGCAATTCGGCAAGCGATCCCCCCCATGCCGCCGTGATCGCGGGGCCGCTCGCCACGCCTTCGAGACAGTCGCCGTGGAACGGGCAGATGCCCGTGAACGCGAGATCCCGAGTTTGCCGCCGAACTGGGATATGCCCTGCCTCGGGATGACCATAACCCTTCTGCGTGACGCCGCCGGTGACGAGACCGACCCCGATACCCGTACCGATGGTGACATAGGCCAACTGGCCGACGCCGTGCAGGCGCGCCTCGGCTAGCGCGGCGGCGTTCACGTCGGTGTCGATAGCGACGGGCAGGCCGAAGCGATCGTGCAGCCAAGCCGGAATGTCGGCGTCACGCCAGCCCGCTTTAGGCGTGGTGGTGATCCGGCCGAACGCCGGTGAAACCGGGTCGAGATCGAGTGGTCCGAAGGATCCGACGCCGAATGCGTGGATTGCCCCGTGCCGATCGATCGCGCGCACGAAGAACGCGCCGACCTCCGCCATCGTCGTGGCGACATCGCGTGTCGCGATCACGACCCGTTCGCGTGATCCGCCGACATCGCCGATCCCGCAGACGAACTTGGTACCGCCCGCTTCGATTGCACCCAGCATCGTCAAACCCGCTCCAGGATCAGCGCCTGCCCGCCCGCCGCGGCCATCTGTATATCGAGCCGCGTGTGCCCATCGACCATCTCGGTCGAGAGCATCACGGGCGTTGCCCATGGCTCTCTCGCCGGCGCGCCGTCGGCAAAACGCCGCACGCGCCATCTGCCCGCACCGAGAAAGGCGAGGTCGATCGCGACGGTCCGCGCGCGTTCGTTGGTGATGACCCCGACGAACCAGCGCCCGTCGTGCGCGCGGCGCGCCACCCCGGCGTACTCGCCGATCGTGCCGCCGAGCGACACGGTCTGCGTCCAGCTGGTCGGGCATTCATCGAGAAATGCCAGTTCGGGCCAGTCACGCCCAGCATATTTGTCGGGCTTGTCGTACCAATAAAGGCTGGTCAGCGGATTATAATAGAGCGCCGCCAGCGCCATCTGGTGCGCGTTCGTCGTCCTGTTTTTCGGATTGGCGTAGCAGATCGTGTAATCGATCGGCCCCGACAGCGCGCGCGCATAGGCCAGTACGCAATTATGCGTCGCCGTAGGGAACTGCTCGTTCCCCCGCACGCCTTCGAGCGCGATATAGTTGGGCAGCGTGCGCTCGAGACCTGCAGGACGCAGATTGTCGTGCAGATTGACCATCAACCTGTTCGCGCCGCAGGTGCGGAGCATCCGTTCGATATAGTCGCCATCGGACTGGCGCCCTTCCCAGACGAATCCGAACTTGATGCCCGCGACACCCCATTCGCGATAGGTCTTCACGATCGCGTCGAGCTGTCGCATCGCAGGGACACGATCGACGTACAGGATCATGCCCAGCCCCTTGGACTTGGCATAGTCGATCACGCGGCGAATATTGATGGCCGGGATCGCAAAGGTCGCATCGCTGGGATCGGTGCCGTCGCCGTACCAATGCGCGTCCCACATGACGTAATCGAGCTTGCGCTTCGCCGCGAAGTCGATCGTATCGAGCCCGGCCTGCGTCGTATACTCGCGGATGCGCATCAGCCGGCCCGGCTTGATCCAGCTGACATCGCCAAGTTCGTTTGGAGCGGCGAGAGTCGGGATCAGATCCTGGCGCTCGACCAACTGCGCGATCGTCGGGGCGGCGAGCACCACCCGCCACGGCGTTGAGGACGGAACCGGGATAGTGAAACGCTCCTCAGGCGGAGTCTCACCGGGGCCGGACCACCCGGTCGCCCGACCAGGATAGTGCATCAGGCGGGTAACTACGCCTTGCGGCGTCGAGCGGAACATCGTGCGTGGATAGTGGCGGCGATCGGATTCTGTGACGAGCACGCCAGTCCCGTCTCGCAGAAGAACTGTCAGCGGCGTATCAGCGAGCGGTCCGTGATCGCTGCTCGCGGTCAGGTCGGGATGTGCGACCGGGTCGATCCGCGTCTGCACCGTGCGCTGATATTCGCCCTCGTCGCGGCTGGCATAGAGAACGGCGTCGACCGGCAGTCGGATCTCGATCTCCTCGCCGCTCAGGGTCACCGTGCGCGACGGCGCGGCGATCAGGCGGAACCGGATTGCCGCGCCGCTGTCATACGCGCGGACGACCAGCGCGAAACGTACGCGGCGCGCACGGTCCTCAAGCTCCAGCGTCAGTTCGTTGCACGTCTGGTCGTAGCGACTGCGGATGCCGTAGACTGGCGTCCAGTCGCCCGTGATGCCGCGGCGCGTCGCGCGGCCTATGGTTGCGCCCGGCCCGAGACGGCCACCATCGGCGAGCAGTAGCGCCAGCGGCGACCGCGCGACGATCTCGCGCCCATCGAACGCGATCGACCAGGCAGGACCGGCGGCATCGATCGTCACGACCAACTTACCATCAGGTGAGGCGACACGGTGGCTTGCGCCGGGTGCCGCCGCGATCGCGGATGTTGCCATTCCGGGCAGCACGGTGGCGGCTGCCACGAACCCGCGGCGCGTAGGGCCGCTCACCAGTATGGGCTCCACACCCGACGAATGCGCATCAGCGCCTCCAGATAGAAGTAATCCCCCCAGATGCAGCATTCGTCGACCCCAATCCTGTTAGGCATATGATAGACTCCGTCTGCCAGCACACCGTTCGAAGCGGCGACGGGCGCAAGATGGTTGCGATCGAGGCTATCGATCATCCCCCACGCGGCGCGCGCATAGAGCTCCCGATCCGGATCCGACACCGGCAGATGCCGCACCAGTTCAAGCAAGCCGCACGAGGCGATCGCGGCCGCCGAGCTGTCGCGAGGCGCATCGCCGTCGGTGAAGATTAGGTCCCAACGGCACACCAGATCGTCGGGGACACGGTTGAGGAAATAGTTGGCAAGCCGCGCCGATAGTCCGATCAGCGGAGCGCGACCGCTGTGAGCGAAGCCCAGCGCGAAGCCGTAGATGCCCCACGCTTGGCCGCGCGCCCAGCAGCTTGAGTCGGAATATCCCTGGTGCGTGGTCCCGCGCAGCGCCTTGCCGGTGCGAGTATCCATATGGAAGGTGTGGAACGTCGAGGCGTCGGGCCTGACAAGGTAGCGTGCCGCCTGTGTAAGGTGCCGCTCGGCCGCCACCCGATAGCGCATGTCGCCGCTTTCCGCGCTGGCCCAGTAGAGCAGAGGCAGGTTGAGGTTGCAGTCGACTATCATCCGACCCGCTTCTGCCGGATCGTTCAGGTCGCCCCATGCCTGGATCACCCCCGACACGGGATCGAACCGCGCCAGCAGATAGTCGGCGGCAAGCAGCCCGGCGCGCCGCGCCTCGGCATCGCCGGTCAGTCTCCACGCTGCGCAGGCTGATGGTGTATAGAGGAAACCGAGGTCGTGATGCTCGACGCCGATCCGCGCGTCAGCACGCGCGACGAAGCTCGCGACCTGGGCCTCGGCGGCGGCGCGATAGCGGTGGCCACCCGTCAACTCCCACGCCAGCCACAGCATTCCGGTCCAGAAGCCATTGGTCCATTCGACGTTGTCGATTGCGGGATAGACCAGAGCCTCGCTCGACGGCGCAGGAAAGCGATCGACGAAGGAGGGTAGCGCGCGGTCGATGCGTTCGATCACGCGGCTGATCGCTGCGTCGACGGCTTCGGTGGTCGGCAGAGCGATGCGGTCGATCCGCCCGCGATCGGTGATGGGCTCGTTGACGATGGTCATGATGTCCTCAGGCGGTAAAGGGGGCGACGTCGGGGGTGCGGTGCGACGCCGACACCCCGGACGGCATACTTGCGTCGAGCGGACGCCCGGATGCATCTGTCCGCGGCGTCGACGCGAGGGCGAACCACGACGCGATCCAGAAGACTGACGCAACCGTCGCGATGGCGAGATAGGTCGCCGGGAACCCGAACTGGTCGTACCCGCGCCCGGCAAGCGGCGACAGCAAGGCCAGCCCGAGCGAGTGACCAAAGCTGACCCCGACGAGATATACCATCGAGGCGAAGCGCATGTCGAAATGATAGGCGATGTAGCGAAAGATCGACACTGCCAGGATCGGCAGCTCGAGCGAATGCAGCATCTTGCACGCCGAGATCGACAGCGGGCCGATTGCGAGTGCCGACCCGCCGATCCGCACGATCATAATTCCCGTTGCCAGCAGCAAGCCGTATTTTGCGCCCGTACGCATGACGATGAACGGCGCGATCAGAAGCATCCCCGCCTCGACGAAGATTTGCGCCGAGTTAAGATAGCCGAACATCTCGTTGCCGCGAGCCGGCGTCGGGAACATCGAGGCGAAATAGACAGGAAATTGTTGGTCGTAGACTAGGTACAAATTCGTGACGCCAAGGATCAACACCATGAAGCGCCAGAAGGCAGGCTGCCGCAATACTGATAGCGATTCGCGCGGCGTCAACACCGGCGAAGGGATGCCCTGGCTGTGGTCGGGCGCGATCCGCGCAGCAAGGATGATCGGGATCAGCAGCAGCCCCGCGATCGACGCGAGAAAGAAATTGATCCGGGGGTCCAGATTGTAGAGCCGGCCAGAGAACACGGCGGCACTGGCAAAGCCGAGCGAACCCCAAAGTCTGGCGCGGCTGTATTCGAACCCGTAACGCCGGCCCACTCGGTCGACGAACGATTCCAGTGCGAAACTCCCGGCTACGAAGGTCAGTCCCAGATACAGGCCACCGACGGCCGCCCCGGCGACGACATGCGTACGCAGCAGCGGTGCATACACGTAAGTGAAGAACACCCCGCAGAACGCGACCATCACTGCGATGAACAGCGGCACGTGGCGCCGTAATCCGACCCGATCCGATATATAGCCATACAAGGGCTGGCAGAGCATGGCGGCGACGAAATTGGCGGAGAACACGGTTCCCGCCTGTCGTCCGTCCAATCCGATCGGGCCTTTGAGCCAGATCGCCAGGAACGACATCGCACCGGCTTGAGCGAAGAAGAACAGGAACAGGAATGCGCTGAGAAGGACGAAATTCCGCCTGGATTCTCGCTTGGCATCAGGCATCGTAAGGCTCTCCGTTTCCAACGACTGTTGCGCTGGTAGAGGTATCGATATCAGCAATGTGGCGCGTCAACAACACGCGATTGCATCTATTTCCTCCTTAGGATTGACTGTTATCGTGAACGGTACGAGTATGAAGTTGTGCGGCATGAAAATTCTGCCGATGCGGCATGCAAGGTTCGGATCCATCGATTTCGAGCATGGCGGGACCGTTCAAGGTCAGATCGGGAGGGGAATGTACGTGACACGAAGCCGCAAGGCCGAATCCGCGGAAGACGCGCCGTCTAATAGCAGAAAAACGGCGGTAACGGTGCATGACGTCGCGCGTCATGCTGGCGTATCGTCGATGACAGTGTCGCGGGTCGTCAACGGCACCAAGGTTCGCGAAGCGCTGCGCGTCAAGGTGGTGACCGCGATCGAGGACCTCAACTACGTGCCCAATCTTGCCGCGCGCGCCGCGCGGTCGGGCGCTTTCCGCATCGGCGTGTTGTTCAGCAACCCCCGCTCATCCAATCTTGGTGACTTCTTGATGGGAGCGTTCAGCCAAAGCGGACGCGACGGCAGTCAACTCGACATCGAACCGATCGCGGCGCATCCCGATCCGATCGACGCGGTTCGCACGCTGCTCGCACGTGGCGTCGACGGGATGATCCTGCCGCCGCCGCTCTGCGACTCGTTAGAGGCGCTCGACCTATTGTGGCAGGCCAAGGTCCCAGCGGTCAGCTTCGCGACTGCGGACCCTCGATCGCATTCATCAGCGGTGCTGATCGACGACTTCGAGGGCGCGCGCGCGCTCACCAGTCACTTAATCGCGCTCGGCCACAGCAAGATCGCATTCATTCGCGGCGATTCCCGCCATTCCCCCGCCTTGCGCCGCGAAGAGGGGTTTCGTGCGGCGATGGCGCAGGCGGGTTTCCAGCTAAACGCGTCGTGGCTGATCGAGGGCGACTTCAGCTATCGTTCCGGCCTTGATGCGGGCAAGGCGTTGCTCGACCGGCCGCTGGACGAACGCCCAACCGCTATCTTCGCCAGCAATGATGATATGGCCGCCGCCGTCGCCGCGATCGCGCTGGGCCAAGGGATCCGCATTCCCGCCGATCTCAGCATCGCCGGGTTCGATGACACGCCGATCGCGTCGCTCCTCTGGCCGCAGCTGACCACCGTGCATCAGCCGATCGCCGAAATGGCATCCACCGCGGTCGAGATCGTAGCCGATACGCTGCGACAGCGGCGGGCGGCGGCGGGCGGTATGGCGCCTGCGATCCGCCACCATATTGCCCCGTTCGAACTCAAGGAGCGCGGCTCTACCGGGCCTGCTCCGCAGTGATCATCCTCGCGCTGGCGATGCTCGCGAACGCTAAGGCGGCCGCGCTCCCACGCGGCGGCCCGGTCGTTTATTCTGTGCCGGGAGGGATGCGGCATAATGACGATTTCACCGTCCGCATCCGGCGGCCGGGCGGTGCGTGGCTTGATCTTTTCGAGCATGACGTCCTTGTAGACCTCGATTCGCCGCAGCGTGCCTCAATGGTTCGCTTCGACATGGACGCGCCGGTCGAGGTCGAGGTGCGCCGCAACAATGGCGACGCGCGACGAGTCGCGGTCCGACCGGCGCGCGCGGGCATCGCCGCAACGCTGCACGCCAGTGTCGCGCGGTTCACCCTGCCCCGCCCTGCCAAGCTCTCGATCGAGTTTGACGGCGATCGGCTGCACAATCTTCACCTCTTCGCGAGCACCAGAACGGCCGCCGCGCCCCAGCCGAGCCCGGCAACGACGGTCGTCCGCTTCGGTCCGGGGATTCACACGCCGCTTGATCAGCCCGGCGCAGTCTTCTCGTTTCCCTCGCACACGACAGTGCTGCTCGACCCTGGCGCCGTGCTGCGCGGCAAGATCGTCCTCGACCGTGTGCGCGACGTCCACATCGTCGGTCGCGGCATCATCGACCAACCCGAGCGCGGGTTCGAGATCACCTATTCCAGCGACATCACGATCGACGGGCCGACGGTGGTGAACCCGAAACATTACACGCTGTTCTGCGGACAGTCGGACCACATCACGATCCGCGACCTAAACAGCTTCAGCGCGGCACCCTGGTCCGACGGGCTCGACATGATGAGCTGTTCGGATGTCAGGGTCGACAACGTCTTCCTGCGCACCTCGGACGACTCGATCGCGATCTATGGCCACCGCTGGGGATTTCGCGGCGACGCCCGCAATATCGAGGTCAGCGATGCGATCTTGTGGGCCGATGTCGCCCATCCGATCAATATCGGCCTGCACGGCGGCGGTAACAGCGCGCCCGAAACGATCGAGAATATCGCGTTTCGCCGGATCGACGTGCTCGAGCATGACGAGGACGATCCCGAGTATCAAGGGGTGATGGCGATCAGCGACGGCGATGCCAACCTTGTCCGTCACATCTCGTTCGACGATGTCGCGGTCGAGCACGTCCAGGAGGGATCGCTCTTGAACCTGCGCGTGTTGCTGAACGCCAAGTACAGTCTCTCGCCCGGCCGCGGGATCGAGGATGTGTCTTTCAGGAACATCCGCGTCCCGACCGGCACCCTGTCATCGTCGATAATCGCGGGGTATGATCAAGGGCGATCGGTCCGCGGCGTTTCGATCGACGGGCTCATGATCGGCGGCAAGCGAGTCACGACGCCGGAGACCGCAGGCCTCATCGTAGGACCGTTTGCGGAGCGCATCACCCTGCGCCCTTGACCGGGCGCGTCAGCGGGTCAGCCTGACCCAATCATATTCCGCGTACCCCGTCGTCGTCGCGGCGAAGGCGGGCGTCCCGCTGGGCGCCTGCGCGAAGATGCCAAGCTGCGCACCTGTCCAGCGCCCCGGCCGGCTGACGAACGCCTCCCCCAGCGGCACGAAGCTACGCCCGTCGAGGCTGTAGAAATACCGGACGGTCGCATGTTTCGACCGCAGCATGGATGGCCAGTAAGGCTTGAAGTCGGGTGGTGAGTTCAACGCCATAACCGGATCGACCGTCAGCCGCAGCCAGACATCGCTAGCTGCCGCCACTGTCGGTCCGCTTACCATGGTCTCCGGCCCGCGCGCGCTATCGACCGCAGTCCGCACGACTTGCGCGATACGGATCGCATCCGCGTTGCGCGTCAGCCCGATCCAGCCGTAATCCGAGCCAAACATCGCGAGGCCGGTCCGCTCGCCGACCCGCATCGGCGCAAATCGGAGCTTCGCGGTGACGACGAACCGTTCGCTGGGCAATTTCAATGACAGCAGATTGCCGGCTTCCCATAGATCGGCCGGCGTCGAAGCGGCGTTCAGCCGTAGCCAGCCCGATGCCCCCGCCCCGATCCAGTCGCTTTGCGGGTTCGACTGCCATTGCCATTCGCGCGACAGGGGACCATCGAATTCGTCGCCGGCGAACGCCGGACTTGCCACGACCCGGCCGCGAACCCTGGGCCGGCGGAAGCTTTCGACCGGCTCGCCGATGCCATCGCCATCGTCGTCGCGCCCGATCACCGGCCAGCCCTCTCGCCAGTGCATCGGCTGCAGATACACTCGCCGTCCATAGCTGTCCGCGTCGGAGAAATGCAGGAACCAGTCCTCGCCCGCCGCGGTCCGCACCCAGGCACCCTGATGCGGACCGTTGATCGCGGTACGCCCCTGATCCATGACATTGCGCCCCTCCCAAGGCCCGGCGAGGGTGCGCGCGCGGAAAACGCCCTGCCAGCCGCCCTTCACGCTTCCGCTCGGCGCAAACAGCCAATACCACCCGTCGCGTTTGTATAGCTTGGGTCCTTCGGTAGTCTGCCACGGGCGCGGCCCGATTGAGGTCTTCACGGGGGGCAGCGTGCTGCCGTCGATGATCGTCGTCGCCGCGCCGGTCGTTCGCGTGCCTGCCGAATCCATGCGCTTCAGAGCGATGCGATTACTGACGCCGGCGCGACTCTGTGCGAAGCCATAGGCAAGCCAGGCGCTGCCGTCATCGTCCCAGAACGGCGCCGGATCGATCGCCCCACGCGTCGCGTCGACGAGCACCGGCTCGCTCCACGGGCCGCGCGGCTCGACTGCGGTGACAACGAAGATCCCGCGATCGGGGTCAGGATAGTAGATCCGGAACAGCCCGTCGCGGTGCACGATCGCAGGCGCCCAAACGCCGCCGCCGCGCCGCGGCACCGCATAATGCGCGTCCGGCTGTACGCGCGCGAGCGCATGGCCGATCAACGTCCAGTCGACAAGGTTGCGGGAATGCAGGATCGGCAGGCCAGGCGTGTTGGTAAAGGACGACGCGACGAGGTAATAATCCTCCCCCACCCGTACCGCATCGGGGTCAGAATAGTCACCGGCCAGCACCGGGTTGCGATAGTCCGGCGTGCCCCTGATGCGGGCGCCCGCTGCGACCGGCTCTGTCCCACACACAACCAGCATCAAACTCGCCGTCGCTAGACCCACGCCCGTCAGTAGGCCCGAATGCTTGTCACAAGGAACGATGGCCAGACAACGCATGATCTTCTCCCAGGTATCGTTAGCCATCTTTTTTCGGGCCTAGAGATGAATTGCGCATCGCTCTTCAAGAGAAGCGTATCGCTTCCTTCGTCAAGAATGCGCGATTGCAAGCGCGTTGACAACCCGCGGGGAAAACGTATTACTGATAACGATAACTGAAAGAGCGTGCCGGCGGGAGTCAGGCGATGCCATCTGGAGGATGAGAGTATGAAGGGTTCCGGGTTCACATGTCTCGCGGTGCTGTTGGCCAGCGTGTCGTCGCCTGCCGTCGCTCAAACCGTCGCATCCCCCGCCCCCGGAGAACAGGCGACGGGTGATGCGACCGCGCCTGTCCCGCAAGCGGGGTCCGCGGGCCAATCAGCCGAACCTGTCGCCAACGACATCGTCGTTACCGGCATCCGCCAAAGCCTCGCCAATGCCGCATCGATCAAGCGTAACACGATGGAGGTGGTAGATTCGATTACCGCGACCGACATCGGCAAGCTGCCCGATCCGAACGTCGCCGAGACGCTCACCCGCATACCCGGCGTCCAGGCGTATCGCTTCGGCGGCGAGGCATCCTCCCCCGTCGGCTCGGGTAGCGGCATTACCATCCGTGGCCTGACCGGGCAGACGGCGTCACGCACCAACGGCCGGGCCTATTTCACTGCAGGCCAGCGCGAGTTCAACATCGAGGGCACGAGCCCTGCGATGGTCGCGGGCGTCGATGTCTTCAAGAACCCGTCAGCCGAACATATCGAAGGCGGCATCGGCGGCATCGTTAACGTCCGCACGCGCCGCCCCTTCGATTTCAAGAAAACCGCCATGGCAGCGTCGATCGGCGGCAAGTATAACGATCTGGCTAACAAGGCGGAGCCAGACGCGTTTGGGCTCATGTCCAACCGGTGGGACGTGGGTGACGGCGAATTGGGCGTCCTGCTCGCCGGCAGCTATCTGCGAACCGTCAATCGCGGCGACAACACCCCCGCGCCGGGGGGATTGAACTTCCGCCGCGCGATCGCCGCCAACTCCGCGGAATATGCAAGCGGCGTCGCGTCGGGGCTGTACAACGGCGCCTATCTCGGTCGGTCCGACGTCACCTATCTCGCGACTGTGGATCCCGCCACGGTTTCACCCGTGGGTCGGTCCTCGTTGATCTCGGCGGTGGCCGAACAGCCTATCGTTGCGCAGGAACAATATGTTCGCACGCGCAAGGGGTTCAATTCCGTCGTTCAGTATCGTCCCAGTTCGACGCTGGAACTCTACGTCGAGGGCCTTTACAATTCCTTCGTTTATCAGCAGGCCTATCGCTTCCTGGGTCCGGCAGACAGCCGCTACGTCCAAAGCTTGGCGACGACCGCCTTCTCGGTGGACGAAGCCTTGGCCAACCGCAATTTAAACGGCGGCACCAACGACCTGCTGTCGGGCCAGCGCATCACCAGCGGGACGTTTCTCGGTTCCAGTTTCTCCTCGACCGGCGGCGACGAGCACCGAGTGTACGAGACCGCGGTCGCGTCGGCCGGGTTCAAGTGGAACGCCACCCCGCGGTTCGATCTCAACTTTGATTTCACTTATATCCGCGCCTATCAGAAGCAGGACAACCGCAACGCGACCCTTGCCCCCGCGGCGGGGTTGAGTTGGGACATTACGCGCGACCTGATGCGCGATCCATCCTACATGACGATCGCTGGGCCAGATTTGGGCTCTGCTAGCACTTGGGTCTACAACCAGTACGCGAACGGCACGAACCAGACATTCCGCGACGACGGCTTAGCGGCTGCGTTCGACACCGAGTACCGTTTCGATGACTCGGTGCTGAAGGACGTCAAGGTCGGGCTGCGGTATGCGACACAGAACGACCGGTTCCGCAATTATTCGTACTCGGGTCGTAACCTGACCACGAACGGCCTGGCGCTGACTGCCAACCGGTCGAACGCTATCGGCGCAACGATATTGACCAACCTGACCGAGACGGCACCCACGAATTTCTTCGACGGGCGAATGGGCTATACGGGGGGCTTCCTCGTCTTTGCGCCGGATGCCCTTCTGGGCGACACGGTACGCAGCAATTTCCCGGCCGCAGGCATATCGGCAGACGATGCGCTGGCCGAGAATCTTGTCAATCGCCGCCTTTTCCGCGAAAAGACATATGCGGGCTATGCGGTAACCGACTTCGCGTTCTTCGACGACCGGATCAAGGGCAATGCCGGTGTACGCGCGGTTCGCACCGACACGTTCGTGCGCGCGCAGGTCAGCACTGCCAGCGGCATCGAGCCTCGCGATGCCGACAACAGCTATACTGATGTCCTGCCGACCCTGAACCTCACCGGCTATATCACTCCCGATACGCTGGCCCGTTTCGCCTACGGCAAAGGCATCACCCGTCCCGATCCGTCCGCACTCAACCCGTCTGTTGTCGTTAACCTGACGTCGGGACAGGCAAACGTCGGCAATGCCGACCTGCGCCCACAAAAGGCGGACAGCTACGACCTGTCGCTCGAACACTATTTCACGCGTGCCAATTATGTCTCGGCGGCCGCCTTCTACAAGCGGATCGACGGCTTCTTCAGCGCCACGTCTGCCTGCCAGACAGTGGAGGGATTCAGCTATAACGCCGTCACGCCGAACGGCTGCGCGAACGGCCAGTTCTTCGTTACTCAGACGGTGAACGCGCAACGCGGCACAGCCAAGGGGGTCGAGGTATCCGTGCAATCTTTCCTCGATTATGATTTCATCCCGGCTGCACTGCACGGCTTCGGTGGATCGGCATCATTCACCTACGTCGATACGAAAAACCCGATCCTGCTCTCGACAGGCGTTGTCGTTAATTCCGTCCAGCCTTTCACGTCCAAATATAACTACAGCCTGACCGGCTTCTATGAGAACAGCTTCGTATCCGCCCGGGTCGTCTACACGTATCGCTCGAGCGCTCTGTTTCAGTCGGTCGCTCTAAACCCAATCGATAGTCGCTATGCCGAGGGGTTCGGCCTGCTCGACGCGTCGATCAACTTCACCCTACCTCATCACTTCCAGTTATCGCTGACCGCCTCGAACCTGACCAACACCGCCCCCAATCGCTTTTACGGTGAGCCCGGCTATCAGACCGGCATCCAGCGGCAGGCGTATCTGAACGGGCGCGTCTTCGGCGCGGCGTTGCGGTACAGTATCGGTAGCTGAAGGTTCTCCCCCACCTGACGGGGCGGCTTCCGAGCTGCCCCGTTTTTTTGGTTTTGTCGTCTGCGGCGGCCCGCAGCATCCACCGGCATCCGCCACCATTTTGATCGAGGAGATCTCATGTACGACCGCACTTATTACGCAACCCACCCCGACATGATGGAGTGCGTCTCCAACGATGAACTGCGCGACCGCTATCTGATCCAGAACCTGTTTCGCGACGGCGAGTGCGTACTGAACTATACGCATGCCGAGCGCTTCGTGATCGGCGGTGTCGCGGTCGCGACCGGATCGGTGAAGCTGCCCGATCAGGCCGAGCCGGCGTCGGCGGCGGGCCACCCGTTCCTCGAACGCCGCGAGCTTGCGGTCGTCAATGTCGGCAAGGTCAGCGGCACGGTCACGGTTGACGGCGAGACCTTTACGTTAGGCAACAAGGATTGCCTGTACGCGACGATGGGCGCGAAGGACGTTCAGTTCTCGGGCGAGGGCGCACGCTTCTATCTGGCATCGTGCCCAGCACACAAGGCGTTCACCACCCGTGTTATCTCGGTCGGCGACGCCACCAAGCTTGAGCGTGGCTCGCTCGAGGAGTCGAACGAGCGGACGATCTACCAAATGGTCATTCCGGGCATCTGCGACAGCGCGCAGCTGGTCATGGGGCTCACCGTCCTAAAGCCCGGCTCGGTCTGGAACACGATGCCGCCGCACATCCATGAGCGCCGCAGCGAGATCTATTTCTACTTCGAACTCGACGATATCGAGAAGGACCGCGTTTTTCATTACATGGGGGAAGGCGACGCGACCCGCCACATCGTCATGGCGAACGAAGAGGCGGTGATCAGCCCGCCTTGGTCGATCCACATGGGTTCCGGGACCAAGGCGTATGCGTTCATCTGGGCGATGGCCGGTGAGAACCAGGATTACACCGACATGAACGTGCTGGACATTTGCCAGCTGGCGTAACCTCCGTCCCCCTTCCACTGCGGCGGATGGGGGCGGTGTGAGCGTCGGTTCCACCCCCTCACCAATACGTCATCGCACCGCGTGCCCACCCCCGACCCCTCCCGTCCTATCGGGAGGGGGGAGAGCTCAGTATGACCAATCCATTCGACCTCACTGGCAAAGTCGCCATTGTGACCGGAGCCAACACCGGTATCGGCCAAGCGATTGCGGTTGCCTTAGCGGCGTCCGGCGCGGACATCGCCTGTGTGGGCCGCACTCCCGCCGAGGATACCGTCCGCCAGGTTCACGACCTCGGCCGCCGCGCGGTCATCGTGTCGGCCGATCTGTCGACAATCGAACCGGTGCAACGCATCGTCGACGAGACGGTTACGCAGCTGGGCGGGCTCGACATCCTGATCAACAATGCGGGAATCATCCGTCGCGCCGACGCCGTCGACTTCACCGAGGAGGACTGGGACGCGGTCGTCGATACCAACCTGAAGTCGGTCTTCTTCCTTTGCCAGGCGGCGGGCCGTCACATGATCGCGCAGGGGGCAGGGAAGATCGTCAACATCGCCTCGATGCTGACTTTCCAGGGCGGTATCCGCGTGCCGAGCTATACCGCATCGAAATCGGGCATCGGCGGGCTGAGCAAGCTGCTCGCGAACGAATGGGCGGGCAAGGGCATCAACGTCAACGCGATTGCGCCGGGCTATATCGCGACCAACAACACGGCCGCGCTGCAGGCCGACGCGGCGCGCAACAAGACTATTCTCGACCGCATCCCAGCGGGTAAATGGGGCGACGCCAGCGACCTGGGGGGCGCGGCCGTGTTCCTGTCATCGTCGGCGGCGGACTATGTCCAGGGGCACATCCTGGCAGTCGACGGCGGTTGGCTCGGACGTTGATTGATCCTCCCCGACCCAAGAGAACGGTAAGGTACGACAATGGCAACATTCCTGGCATTCGGTGAGGTCATGCTGCGCCTGTCGCCACCCGGGCGCGAGCTGCTGTTCCAAACGCCTAAGCTCGATGTCTGGGTCGCCGGGGCGGAGGCCAACGTTGTCACCCAGCTAGCACGCCTCGGGCATGACGTCAGCATGGCTACGACGGTTCCCGACAACGACCTTGGCCGATTAGCTATCGCGACGCTGCGCGGGCACGGCGTCGATACCGGACGCATCGTTTCCGGTGGCGACCGGATGGGGCTGTATTTCGTGACACCCGGCGCAGGCATGCGTGCGACGGAAGTCATCTACGACCGTGCCTTCTCATCCTTTGCGCAAGCCCCTGCGGCGGTGTGGGACTGGGATGCCTTGCTTGATGGCGTCGACCGGCTTCACCTCTCGGGGATTACTCCCGCATTGGGTCCAGTACCCGCCGAGAGCGCACTGGCGGCAGCCGAAGCGGCGAGCACTCGTGGTATTCCCGTCTCGTTCGACGGCAACTGGCGCGGCAAGCTGTGGGAACGTTGGGAGTCTAACCCACGTGCGATCCTGACCCAGCTGGTAGAGCATGCCGATTTGATGTTCGGGAACCATCGCGACATTGCCCTGTTGCTCGACCGCGGGTTTTCTGCCGATGCGGAAGATCGCCGCCGCGAAGCCGCCGACGCAGCTTTCGAGGCCTTCCCGAGACTTCAGACCATCGCCTCCACCGCCCGCCATGTCGAGCTTGTTGATCTGCACCGGCTGTCGGCGCGGATCGATACCCGCGACGGCCAGGTCCAAACCAACGAGATCGTAGTGGCCGGCATTATCGACCGGATCGGCGGCGGCGATGCGTTTGCTGCTGGCGTCCTACACGGTCTGCGTATGGGAGCCGACTTGGCCGACGTCGCCCGCATTGGCCTCGCCCTTGCCGTGCTCAAGCACTCGCTCCCCGGTGACGCCTCGCTATTTCGACAGGCCGATATCGACGCGTATCTCGAAGGTGGTTTGGATGTTCGTCGCTAATGCCGCCGGCCCTGAACTGAAGCGCGCGGCTGCAGTGATTTCTACCACAATGTCCTCGGGCAAAATTTGACCGTCAGGACGCGGCAATCCTCGTCTTGTCGTAGCGAGGCCTGCGGGCGGAGGACAATTTCGAGGCGCGATGGCGACTGAGGGCATACAGGCCCCCGCTCCTTGCGGATGAGCGTCTCATCGAAAGCCACAGGCCTTGACGGCTCGAAGCGCGTCCCTGTCGCGTAACGAATGCCCCGGTAGGATGCCGGACGTAATGCTGTTACACGGCAACGACCGGATGCCAAACCGTGCCGACGTTCTGGGGTTTTCATAATGCGATACCTCCTCAGCGTTCATCGATATCAATTGGCACAAAGGCTACCGGGAGGCGTAAGGTAACACGATCCTTGCGAGCCATTGGGATTAGGTAGTCCATGCTCTTTTTAAAAGAGTCCATCTTGTTTGGCAGCGCTGTAAAAGGTTTATCTAGCGGACTAAAGAAATTGTCCCAATGTATGGGAATCACCAGTTTCGCACCGGTTTGCTCAACCGCTTCATGCCAATATTGCTCGGCAAACCTCGGCGTCTGCTTGCCGAATGTGCCGATACCGAGGAACACAACGTCGGCCTTGATACCCTTGAACTTTCCGGGGACGTAGTTCCCGCTAGCAATCACCAGAATGCGCCGCGCGCCATGTTCCACCAGATAGGAAAAATTCCCCCCGACCTTGAAGTCACCTTCGTTCGCCGGTGTGCGCAACAGGTGATCGATGAAGCCGACCGATGTCGGATGCGGCGAATGGGGCGTTTCGAACGCCGTGACCTTGAAAGCGCCAAAGGTGAACGTCGAACCGTCCTTGATGACGCGGACACGGTCGGCAGGAAGACCCGCGCCTTCCACGGCGTTTGCGGTGGAAGACGTGCCCAACACCGTGGCACCTGTTTTCATAGCTACCATGCCGGTGTCGAGAACGTGATCGTAATGGGAATGGGCCACAAAAATCGCGGCCAGCCGAGTTATCCCGGCTCGCTTAAGCGCCCAGTCGATCCGCTGTTCGTTCGGGGCGATCTTCGTTGTCAATATTGAGAAGATGCCCGGACGGGAGAAGAAGCCGTCCTCCATGATCACCGTCTTGCCATCGTCGAAGCTCAACGTGCCCGCGCCCATGAAACGTACGGTAAGGTCTAACGGGCGCGCGGGTGGCTTGGCGAAGAGATATGTAAATGGCTTCACGGATCGAGACGACAATTCGACGGCAGACCATGATGACAAGCCGCCCACCCCGGCCAGAGCGACCAGCAGTGAAATCCTTGTCCGCGTTTTCATATTAAACGGCCTTTCTCGATGCGTGGGAAAGCCATTTGTAATCAGGACTTTGTGGCAAACAGGTGTTTTGCGTCATCCGAGCCGGCGGGCCGAATCTAAGCGTATATCTGGGTCCGTTCTATGTACTGACCCCGGGCCGGTGCCGGGCTTCTGAAATTATGGGGTTGGCAGGTGCAGCCAAATCGCCACGTCCGCAGGCAGATGCCCACAGCGCCTCGGATACCTTCGATAGCGATATGGTGGGCCGGACAAGCGCGATCGCTATCTTGGTCAAGTAGGTGTTCCCCGCAGCGAGCATGACCTTGCCCGATGTGAGCGCCGACTGCGCAAGCGAACGTGGCACCCACGCTACACCGTGCCCGTCGACGGCCATCGAGAGCAGCGCAGCGGCAAGTCTTGATTGGAGCACCATTTCAAGAGGCGGTGCGATGTTGCGGGACGCCCAATCGGCCTTCAAGATCCCGCCCAGGCCGGACTCCGCACTGTATGCCAGATACGGCACCGCGGCAGATCCCAGTTTCCATCTTGGCGCGCCGGTTTCGTCTGGCTGACATACCGGTACGAGCAGATCCTCGCCCACTTCGACGCGGATGAAATCCCGCGTGTCGAGTGATGTTGGCAGGAGGGGATGATGATGCGACAACAGGAAGGAGGCTTCCCCGCGCTGCATCATTCGCTCGCAGGCCTGCATGCTGTCGGATTTGAGATTAATTGGTTCGTGAGGCGCGTGCTCGACGACCCAGTGCGGGAAGAACGTAAAGGATAGCGCGTGGGTCGCGGCGAAGGTCAGGACCGACGCCGCCTGATCCGCAACCTCCAGCGCGGCAGCCCGAGCGCGGTACAGGTCGCGTACCGACACTTGGACATAGCCTTGGAACTGCTCACCGGCAGGGCTCAGGGCAGTGCCGGCTGTCGTGCGGGCGAAAAGCGAAGCCCCGACCCATTGCTCCAGGGATCGGATCCGTCGGCCAAAAGCAGGCTGCGTAATATTACGGCGCTGTGCCGCACGCGAAAAATTGCGCTCTTCGGCAAGGGTAAGGAAATCTTCCAGCCAATCTAGGTGCACGGCTCGTCCCTATCGCAGTCCAGACATCGGACCTTCAACCCGTTTATGCCGAAGCGGCATAACTCGCAACTATATTGGCATTTGATCCAGACGGCTGGCAGGTTGAGAACGCTCGCACAAAAACAAGAAAAAGCCGTTTTTTTTAGCGAGAGAGCCGGAGAGAAGCCATGGTGCGACGCCTTCTAGGCCAACTGTACATTCAAGTACTGATTGGCATTGCCATCGGTGCGCTCATTGGGGTCATCCTCCCCAACGTAGCAGTGATGCTTCAGCCGCTTGCGGATGCCTTCATCAAGCTGATCAAGATGCTCCTCGCGCCGATCATCTTCGGCACAGTGGTGCTCGGTATCGCGAAGATGGGCAATGTGAAGGAGGTCGGTCGCATCGGCGTGCGCGCGCTGATCTATTTCGAGATTGTCTCGACACTGGCCCTGGTGATCGGCTTGGTGGTCGTAAACGTCATGAAGCCGGGCGTCGGCATGAACATCGACGTTTCGACGCTCGACGCTAGCGGTATAGCGAAATACCAACCTGCGGCCGGCGAGCAGCATGGCATCGTCGACTTCTTCATGAACATTATCCCCAAGACGATGGCCGATGCCTTCGCGCAGGGCGCGATGCTCCAGATCATCCTCATCGCCGTGCTCATCGGTTACGCACTGGTTTCGATCGGCAAGCGTGGTGAGCCACTCATGGCGGTGATCGAGTCCCTGCTTCAGACGCTGTTCCGTATCGTTGGAATGGTCATGAAGCTCGCGCCTATCGGTGCGGGTGCGGGCGTCGCCTACACCATCGGCAAACACGGGCTTGGCTCGCTCTGGGGCCTCGGCCACCTGATGCTAGCGGTCTACCTCACTTCGGTCATCTTCGTCGTCTTCGTAATTGGCAGCGTCGCACGCTGGGCCGGCTTTCCGCTTCTTCAGTTCTTCCGCTACTTCAAGGACGAGCTGCTGGTCACCTTCGCCACCTGCTCGACGGAAGCCGTGCTGCCGCGGATGATGACGAAGCTGGAGCGGCTTGGCGTGGCCAAACCTGTCGTTGGGCTGGTCCTCCCTACCGGCTACACCTTCAACGCCGACGGCACCTGCATCTACCTGACGATGGCGGCGATCTTCATCGCGCAGGCGACCAACACGCCGCTGACGCTGTGGCACCAGATCGTCATCCTCGGCGTGTTGCTGCTGACCTCGAAGGGGTCGGCGGGTGTTGCGGGCGGTGGCTTCGTGACGCTGGCGGCCACACTGTCGACCTTCCCGGATATTCCGGCAGCGGGTCTTGTCCTCTTGCTCGGCGTCGACCGTTTCATGAACGAAGCGCGCGCCGTCACCAATCTCATCGGCAACGGTGTCGCCACCATCGCGATCGCCAAGTGGGAGGGCGCGCTAGATGCCGAGACGGTGCGGACCGTCATTGCGGAACAGAAGGGCGAGGTGCCTCGCAGCATCACCCTCCATCCCGCCGGTCCCACCGAAACCCATTCCTAATCAACCCCAATCATCGTTCTAAGAGGAGAAAACATGCGCATCATCGACGTCTGCGAGATCACCCAGCCCATCTCGTCCCCCATCCGCAACGCCTATATCGACTTCAGCAAGATGACCGCGAGCCTCGTCGCGGTTGTCACCGACGTCGTTCGAGACGGCAAGCGTGTCGTCGGCTACGGGTTCAACTCGAACGGTCGCTATGGCCAGGGTGGACTGATCCGAGAGCGCTTCCGTGATCGGATCCTCGAGGCGGCTCCGGAAAGCCTGCTCGACGACCAGCGCGATAATCTCGATCCCCACAAGATCTGGGCGGCGATGATGACCAACGAAAAGCCCGGCGGCCACGGCGAACGCTCGGTCGCTGTCGGGACGCTCGACATGGCGATCTGGGATGCCGTCGCTAAGATCGAAGGCAAGCCGCTGTTTCGCCTGCTGGCCGAACGCCATAACCGCGAGGCTAACCCACGCGTGTTCGTGTACGCGGCGGGCGGCTATTACTATCCCGGCAAGGACAACAGCCAGTTGTGCGCCGAGATGCGCGGTTATCTGAACCGCGGATACAATGTCGTGAAGATGAAGATCGGTGGCGCTTCGATCGAGGAGGATCGCGGTCGCATCGAAGCCGTCCTGAAGGAGATCGGTTCGGAGGCACAGCTGGCGGTCGACGCCAATGGTCGCTTCGACCTCGAGACTGGCATCGCCTACGCCAAGATGCTGCGCGAATACCCGCTGTTCTGGTACGAAGAGATCGGCGACCCGCTCGATTACTCGCTTCAGGCGGCAATCTCGGAATATTATCCCGGCCCGATGGCGACCGGCGAGAATCTGTTCTCGCATCAGGATGCGCGCAACCTGCTGCGTCACGGTGGCATGCGTCCGGATCGCGACTGGCTGCAGTTTGACTGCGCATTGTCCTACGGGTTGGTCGAGTATCTGCGCACGTTGGAAGTGCTGAAGCAGTTCGGCTGGTCGCCATCGCGTTGCGTGCCCCATGGTGGACACCAGATGTCTCTCAACATTGCGGCCGGCCTGGGGCTTGGTGGCAATGAGAGCTATCCCGACCTGTTCCAGCCCTATGGCGGGTTCCCGGACGGCGTGAAGGTGATCGACGGCCACATCACTATGCCGGAGCTTCCCGGCATCGGCTTCGAGGGCAAGTCCGACCTCATCAAGGTGATGCGCGAACTCGCGGAATGACGTGGGCTCGGCAGGGCGGCACGACTCCGCCCTGCCGATCTTCCAGCAGACATATGACCGGCTTGGCATTGACCGGTCGGCGGAGAGGTACGGCATGAACCGGCTATCGCTACTGCAGGGCTGCGGCCTTGCGATCGTAGGCTTGAGCGCCACGCACCACGCTTCCGCACAGGAGCAGCCTCCGTCTCAGGTCGAGGCGCAGAACACGCAAGTGCCGGCGACACCGGTCGCCACCCCATATCCTGACGCAGCTGCCGGCGACGGCAATACGCAGCAGGGCTACAATCCACTGCGTTGGGCTGAAGATTGGCGCAGCATGCGCGATCCAGCCAAGCGCGACGACGTCTTCGACCGTTTGAAATACATCCCGATTGGTTCGGACGACGTGTACCTGACCCTGTCGGGCGAACTGCGCACGCGTGTAAACTACTTCTCCAACCCGCAAGGCCGCAAGTCCGAGCATCAACGCCAGGACAGCTACCGCATCTTCCTCGGCGCCGACCTCCATCTGGGCGACCATTTCCGTGCGTACGGTGAACTCGCGCGCGGGCCGATGGATGGCAAGAACATCGGTTCGCCCTCGGGCACGTTGTCGAACAAGCTCCTCGTCCAGCAGGCGTTCGTCGATGGCACGTGGCAAGTCGGCCAGACCGATGTCGGCGCGCGTGTCGGCCGACAGGTCTTCATCGACGGCTCGAACCTGTTGCTGGCGAACCGCGACAACAACACGGTGCAGACCAGCCTGACCGGTGTGCGGGCATGGGCGCGCGGATCGACGCTGCGAGCCGACGTGTTCGACCTCTACTACACGACCTACGGCAATGGCGGCATCGGCGATGACCCCATCGATTGGGGACGTCGCTTCAGCGGCGTTACCGCGGGCATCGTGCTTCCCAAGCATCTGTTCGGCGGTTCGAAACTGTACTTTGATCCGTTCGTCTGGCGTCTGCGCAACCGCGCGGTTGTATGGGGCGCCGAGACGGCGCGCGAGGAGCGGACCTATGTCGGCGCGCATCTCTGGGGTGAAGCGGGACCGGTCACGATCGATTGGACAGCCAACCATCAGGGCGGCAGCTACGGCGGCCGGGATCTCGATGCATGGCAAGTACTCTTGGCTGCAACGTACCGGCTGGGCAAAGCCAACACCGCTCCCCGTCTCGGTCTTCACTTCGACTATGCAACGGGTGGCGGCGCCAATGGGCAGGGCAAGCTAAGGAACGCGTTCGCGCCCTACGGGAATAATATCTACTATAGCTATCAGGGCTATTTGACGCCGACGAACCTGGTCGCGATCGCTCCCAGCCTGACGGTCTCGCCTGCTAAGACTATCCGCGTGACGGGCGAGTACCAGTTCACCTGGCGCGAGACGACGAGCGATGCCGTTTATCGATCGAACGGGACCCCATTTGCCGGCACGGCTGGGGCAGGCGGTCGGCGGACTGTCGACGTCGCACGGCTGCAAACGATCTGGACCGTCAGTCCGCGGCTGTCTTTGACCGGTCGTCTTGAGCACGCCTTCGCGAAGAATGGCCTGACCGCGGCGGGATACCGGGACTCGTCCTACGCCGCCTTCTGGGCGAGCTTTCGCTTCTAACCGGCCATCATAACCCAGGAATAAGACCTCATGAGCATCGACGACGACTTCCGGCAGGCAGCGCTCGATTACCACCGCTTTCCCGTTCCAGGGAAGCTCGGCGTTCATGCGACCAAACGCATGGAGACGCAGCGCGATCTCGCGCTGGCGTATTCGCCGGGCGTCGCTGCTGCCTGCGAGGCAATCGCCGCCGACCCGATTACCGCGCGCGACTATACCGCACGCGGCAACCTCGTTGGCGTGGTGACCAACGGCACGGCAGTGCTTGGACTGGGCAACATCGGACCTCTCGCATCGAAGCCGGTAATGGAGGGCAAGGCCGTCCTTTTCCGCAAGTTCGCCGGTATCGACTCTTTCGACATCGAGGTCGATGCTACCGATCCCAAGGCGTTCTGCGATGCTGTGGCCGCACTCGAGCCGACATTCGGCGGTATCAACCTCGAGGATATCAAGGCGCCCGAGTGCTTCGCAATTGAAGCCGAACTCCGGCGGCGCATGAACATCCCGGTGTTCCACGACGACCAGCACGGTACCGCGATCGTAGTGGCGGCCGCCGTCCGCAATGCTTTGCTGCTTCAGGGTAAGACGATCGAGGATGCGAAGCTGGTAACATCGGGCGCGGGCGCTGCGGCTCTTGCCTGCGTGGATCTACTCGTCGCACTCGGTCTGCCCGTCGAGAACGTCACGCTCACCGACGTCGAGGGCGTTATCCACTCCGGGCGCAGCGGCATGCTGCCCAACATGGCGCGCTATGCCCGGCAGACCGATGCCCGTCTGCTGGCCGACGTCATCGCCGGCGCGGATATCTTCCTTGGCCTTTCCGCGCCCGGCGTTTTCCGTCACGAATGGTTACCCCTCCTCGCAGCCAAGCCGATCATTCTCGCCATGGCCAACCCGGAACCGGAAATCCGGCCGGATCTGGTACGTGCCGAGCGGCCGGATGCCATCATCGCCACCGGCCGTTCGGATTTTCCCAATCAGGTCAACAACCTGCTGTGTTTCCCCTACATCTTCCGCGGCGCGCTCGACTGCCAGGCGACCGAGATCAACGAGGCAATGAAGGTCGCCGCGGTCGAGGCAATTGCCGGTCTGGCGCGCATGGAACCCGATGAGGTCGTGGCGAACGCCTATGGCGGCGAACCGATGTTGTTCGGGCCGGACCATATCATCCCCAAGCCGTTCGATCCTCGGCTCATCCTCGAAGTCGCGCCAGCGGTCGCCGAAGCCGCAGCGCGAACCGGCGTTGCGCTCGCGCCGATTACAGACATGATCGCCTATCGCAGCAGTCTTGCCCGACACGCTTATCGTTCGACCCAGCTCATGATGCCAGTGTTCGGGGCAGCGCGCACGCGGTCGCAACGTGTCGCCTATGCTGCAGGCGAGGCCGATGCCGTCCTGCGCGCGGCGCAGATCGTCGTCGACGAGCGGTTGGCCCGCCCCGTTCTGGTCGGACGACCCGGCATCATCGAACCAGCCATAAAGCGCCTGGGCCTGCGCATCCGCTCAGGCGTCGATGTCGAAATCTTTGATCCCACCGGTGTCGACGACGTGCACTTGCAGTTGGGCGACGCGTATTGCGACTTGGTAGAACGCCGAGGCGTTCCCCCTGCTGCCGCACGCAAGCGTGTCCGGCAGCAACCCAGCGTTACCGCAGCGATGTTGCTACGCCTGGGGCTAGTCGATGCCGCGCTGTGCGGTACGCCGGCCGACTGGTGGGAAGAAACCCGGCAGGTCCTGGAGATCATCCCCCGGTTGCCGAGCGCGACCCGTGCCTATGCGCTGACCGGGCTTATCCACGACGGCGGCACGTTGTTCTTTGCCGACACGCACCTCAACCCCGATCCAACCGCCGAGCAGCTCGCCGAGCTGACAATGATGGCGGCCGACCAGATCCGCCGCTTCGGTATCGTGCCCGCCGCAGCGTTGCTGTCGCATTCCAATTTTGGCGCCTCAAACGCGCCTAGCGCTCGCAAGATGCGCGACGCTTTGGCGCTGATACGGCAGCAGACCCCCGATCTTGCCATTGATGGCGAGATGCACGCCGACAGTGCGCTAAACGCCGCGATCCGGGCGAGAAGCGTCAGTCGATCGACGCTCGACGGGGCAGCCAATCTGCTGGTCATGTCCTCGCTCGACACCGCCAACGTTGCGCTGACCCTCGCTACGTCGATCACCCGTGGCCTGCCAGTTGGCCCAATGCTGCTCGGCATGTCGAAACCTGTGCATGTGCTAGTTTCTTCGACGACAACGCGTGGCATCGTCAACATGACGGCCCTGGTCGCCAGCGACAGCGTACCGGTGGACGCTTGATGCAGCAACAGGAGCGTCTTCGCAGGCAATATGCCGCCTCGGGCATCGCCAACGCCTTCGTTGCAGCTCGTCGCGACGGCAGAGCTATTACGACCTATCCCGGCGAGCTGCCGGAAACGCTAGCCGACGCCTACACTGTTCAGGCGCTGGCTATCGATCAATGGTCGGACGTGATCGGCGGGTGGAAGGTCGCTCGGATCAATGAACCTTGGCGGAACCGCTTGCAAACCGACCGGTATATCGGCCCGATATTCGCCCGGACGATCGTCGATGCCGGTTTCGTGTCCAAGGTCTCGGTATACGAAGGCGGAAGCGCTGCGTTCGAAGCAGAAATTGCCCTTGTCGTGGGCAGCGATACCGATCCCGAACGGTTATCATGGTCGTTCGAAGATGCACGATCGCTGATCACCGACGTGCGTCTCGTGATTGAGGCGGCAAGCAGCCCCCTCGCTTCGATTGCTACGCTTGGCCCCCTCGCCGCGATTACCGCGTTCGGCAACAACAGTGGATTGATCCGGGGGCCATCTGTCGATCTTACTTCCTTACGGGGCGGGTTCGCGGATGTAACCATCGATGGCATGCGCGTAGGCCGATCGCCACTCTGGGACGATCCTGACGGACCACTGCCGGCATTCACATTCGCGCTCGAACGCGCTGCTGCGCTTGGCTATCCACTAAAGAGAGGTCAGATTGTCAGCACTGGCGCGTTGACTGGTGTCCATACGGTTACGACCGGTCAGATGGGGTCGGCCCGCTTCGCCGACCTTGCTACGATTGACTGCGTGGTAACGTCCCGGCCAGCGAACCAATAAGATTGCGCTTGCCAAAAAGCTCGGCCGTGCCGGTAATTTACTCGAGGGCCAGATCGTACATTTCGCAAACCCTAGGCTCTTTCGGGTGACGATGCTCGCTTGAGATGTGCCGCGAGGCACAACTGGACAGGCGCATGGCGCAAGCGATGGTGATTGGCGCCCATGCCCTCCCCCGTAGACGATTCCTCCTGGGGGATACCAAGTGCGGCTCTTTTGCAGAACGTTGGCGCCCTCCTCTACACAAATCGCTTCTCGTACAGGTGCAGGAGGGTGCTGGTAGAGCATGGCGACCGACACGCCGATCGCCGGGTTATCTCCCTGACCGTCATTGCGCGGCGCACGCGCCATCCGCCGTGTCAATCCGGCAAAGAGCGCGACGTCAAGCTCGGGATGCTTCGGTCTGCTTGGTTTTGCAATGACAGCGTGTTTTCGCCTGAGCCTTGTGCCATAGCGATATGGCTTGGGCATGGCTTGAACACCATCCCTAGCCCGCAAGTGCGGTCGAATGCTGGGTCCCCGACTTCCGTCGGGCGGCCCGCGAAATACAAGACCTTGCTACCGCTTGCCGGTGCGGGGAATACGTGGGGCGTGGTTACCAGTGTTCCCGCGTGTTCAACCGTCCCGGCTGCGGCGGTTGATGGAACGCGCGCCATGCCCTTGATCAAAAACCTGCTCACGAGGCTCCGCCGACGCCAAAGCCGCTCACAGCGTATAATCGACAGCGGTTCGGGAATGCTTCAGATCGAAGCGTTGGTTCAGGCACATGGCGACTGGCTGGCACTTCTGGCCACGATACTGGAACGCGAACGCGTAATTACGGGCGCTGAACTTGCTCGAACCTTGTCCGAGTTTGCTGCGTATACAGCCGAAGATCACCCTGCCGAGGGACAGATCCTTTCCTTTTGGGCCTCTCGCGTGAACGCCTCCGCGGCAACCATCGGCAAATTCCCGTCTGTCCATTAAACCCGTGCGCATGCTGAGTTGCGGTCGCTGCTGATTGCTCAGTCTTTCTGGCTTCGGCGCACTTCGGAATTGAGAGCTCGGCGAGCGGTGGTGGGCGCTGAAACGTGACCTGTCCGTCGCGTTCGCGCGACGCCTGAACCCTGTGATGTGGATTTGAGAGACGGGGCCCGTCAGGAGTTACTCCCGTTATGGACCCGAATCATTCCACGTTGCGAGTACTTTCAAGAGCATGCTGACCAACGAACCGGGCAAACGCCCTGCCAAACAGAGGCTTCCAACACCGACGCCAGATGTAGGCGCACCGGATCGCGTTGCTCTGCTAACCGATCGTCAAAGGTCATATCTCCGCCTTGTGCTTCAGAACCGCAGCTCGAAGGAGATCGCTGCGGCCACCGGTAGCAGCCACCGGGCGGTCGATAAGCAGCTGTTAAAGGCTAATAATGTCCTCGGTGTGCCAACTCGGTTTGAGGCCGCGCGGCTCCTGGCGGATCACGCCCGAGGGGTAGAGCCTTTACCCCCTGCAAACGACCTACCTTCCGCGCCGCCAACTTTCCCGCTTCCCCTCCCGTTGCCGACCTCTGGGGCGGCAGCGAACATGCTCACTTGGAAGCAGGTTGCCTTCTGGACTGCGATCATTTCGATCGTGACCCCGTTGGGGCTGACTGCGGCTGGCATGGCGATCGTAACGCTGCTCCTCCTGCTCGGCCTGAAACCACTATGATGGGCGCGCGGTGCCCAAGGAGGTCTTATGCAATCCCTTTCGAACACAAGCCGGATCGTCGCGGACGAGCTGCGCAGAGCGGAGCGATCAATCAATCTAGCCACACGCGATACGGCGCAATTTTTGCTGACCACGCTCGAGGCGACGGAAGCGCACAGCCTATCCGCCGCGATGACCCAGCGCACGGTGAAGGCGACGGTCGCGGCGCTGTCGGCCCTGGTCGATGGTCAGGATCAGATGGCAATGCGGGCGCATCTGTTTGTCGAGAAGGTCGGTCGCCAACTGGGTCTGACGGAGACGAGTTGGGGCGAGAATTTGCCGAAGCCTTCATCCGCTTCGCTCGAGGAGATCGATCTTCCGCCGATTGTCGAGGTTACGTCACCGCAGGCGTAACGGCAGGCGGGCCGGGAGAAATCCTATGAGCGCCCAGATAATCCTCGCGGTCATCTTCAACGTCGTCATGGTCGGCGTGCTGTTCTTCGCAGCACTCCGAGGGGGCAGGCCCGAGCGATGGGGCGCGTTCATCAACATGGCGGGGTTCGCCACGACTACGGCTGTTCGATTGATCGGGGCGAGAGAGGGCTGGGCTCCAGGTGAGGTATCGATCCTGGTGATTGATGTGGGCGTCGCCGCCGGATTCTACTGGCTGGGCGTGACAACGACCCGCTTCTGGCCGATCTGGGCTGCAGGTTTTGGGGTAGCCGACCTCTTCATGAGCATCTTCGGCGCCCTGCTCCCCCGCGTGCCGCTCTTTGCCTACCATACCGGGCTTGGGATCTACGCCTACCTCGCGCTCGGCGCGCTCGCACTTGGCACCTTCCGCCTGCCGGCGAACGCCGAGCCCTACATCCGAAACGGATCAAGACGACTATGGGTGCAGCATCTGAAGGAGACGACCTGATCGACGTCGTCGTGCGGCTGCCGCGCAAGACGATCGAGGACACTTTGCTGTCTATGCCGCCAGACGCTAGAGACCTGTCCGAGCGCAGGCTTGCCGAGGCCAGGGCGGTGTTGGTCGGCCGGCGTCGGCGGGCGACCCACTTCAATGGGGTCCGCTTCTATGATCCGAGCTGGGACATGATCCTGGAGCTTTACGTGGCCACGTGCGAGCGGCGCCGCATCGCTGTGTCCCAGCTTTGTAAGCTGAGCGGCGGCTCGACGACCACCGCTTTGCGCCACATCGAGCATCTCGAGGCGCTTGGATACATAGTCAGACAAACGGATCCCGATGACGGACGCCGCCTGATCGTCGGCACGCTCACTCCCCTTCTTGCTGCTTCGGAGCAGTGGCTCGATCTTCAGATCGCCGAGTCCCGAATACAGGATCGGAGATCGGGCTGACGATTTCTACAGGTCACACTAGACTCCGTTCTTTCGGTCACCAGTGATATATAGAACGATCGAAAAAGTCTCACGCGATCTACCGCTTGTATAGACGGCGTCAGCCAGTTTCGAGCCTGAACTTGCAATCCCTCGCTGACTCAACTGCCATTTCCCCGCCACACCTACCCGGCGCGGCGCTGGGGAGGACGCTCACCTTCTGCGCGACATGTTACGTGAGGCTGCCGAATCGCCTGATTCTCACGCCGTTACCGAAAGCACGAGCGGGAGCGCGACGGCGTTACCGATAGCACGTGTCTCGGAGGCACGGCGTTATCGATAGCACGAGCGAAGATCGACGCTTCGTTACCGATAGCACGTGATTATTGCCCGTTCCGTTACCGATAGCACGATTCATCGCGCACGACCGATCGGGCAGTGATGCTTAACAATCGATGCTGTGGATCGGCTCAACGCTGACCGCCGCCGTCCACCCGGGCGCGCGTCACAACGATCAAGGGGGACGCTGTGCGGACATGAAAAACCCGGCACGAGGCCGGGCTTTTCGGGACGCCTGCTAAGGCGGATGTGAGAACCCTCACTTAGCTGGCTCCCTTCCATATTGCTACCCCAAAGCGCCGATCGTGGCGCCACGGTGTTGCTTTGTCTGCACGGGCTCCTCTCCCAGGGAGAACGAACGATGGCTGTTGCCCATAGCCCCGGCAAGGGACTGCGCCGCTTTGACGAGCATGCCGCCAAGGCGACGAAGCTCGTCGAGGAATTTCGCGGTCTCGAGACCGGCATGGCACCTTCCAACGCGCTTGCGGCGCTTAAACGTGCGGCTCCATACATGGGTGTCCCTCTGCGTGTAGTCTCCGTGATCGATCTCCTTTTCGCCTGGACGAAGCCGCAGGACTGGCAGGGTGGACAAATCCCTGTCGTATGGCCGTCGAACGACCTGCTCGCGCAGAAGCTGGGCGTGACCGTCCGACAGGTCCAAAAGCTGCTGAACCAAGCACAGGCCTTCGGTCTGATTAGCTTTCGGGATAGTCCGAACGGTCATCGTGGTGGACGCCGCGGGATCGACGGCTTCATCACGTGGGGCTACGGCATCGTCCTCGCTCCGATCGGCACAAGGTTTCGAGAATTTGCAGCACGCGCGGCCAAGGGAGCCGCAGAGGACGCGGCACTGACAGTGCTCCGCAAGCGCCTTGCCGCTGCACGCAGAAATATCAGGGCTATGGCTCAAACGGCATTCGACGCCGATCTTCACGAGTTGAAGGCGGGTGACGATCTTGCGTTGGCGTTGATGGCCACCGACCAGATGCGTTGCGTCCGCGATGCTGGCCTTCTCACGGCCTGCGTGGAGCAGATAGAAGAGCGTGCGCGCCGGCTTGCTAAGGCTGTTTCTGTCGAGATTGCCGTCTCTAATACGGGTTCAGATAAGGATGATAGTTCATGCTGGGATGCCTCTGAAGACACCCACTCTACAACTACAAACCAACTCCAATCTGCTAAAGCAGATACCCGTAGTGGCTTAGCGGAAAAAAGTAGTGAGAATGGGGACGCCCTCCCCTCTCAACCTCAAACTGCCGTTGACGATGATCTGGAGAAGCACGGTGTGGATCCAGAATTCATTATGTCGATCGCGCCGGAGCTTTGTTCCGGTCTGCTCTACCGCGATGGATCTTGGAGCGAGATGGTCGCCACCGCGGAGCGACTTGCGGGCCAGTCGGGGATTAGCAATCAGGCGTTCAAGGAAGCGTGTCGCATCATGGGCCAGCGAGGTGCTGCTGCCTCCGTCATCGCCACCATCCAGAAATACCGACGCGGCGAGGTTCAGCGGCCCGGCGCGTATCTCCGCGGAATGAGCAACAAGGCTGGAAAGGGCGAATTGAACCTTGGGCGGACGCTCCACGGCCTTAAGGACACGAGCCGTGCGGTCGCTATGCGGGGGATGTCCGATGGAACCGATGCGACGCCGATTGGAAGCCTGATGTCGCGGCTGGTTCAGCGGGGAGTCCGACCCCTGTGACGGGATCTCTTCATCTTTTCAGTGACCTGGAGCACGTACTGCATACCCGGTCTGCGAATGGCGTTCACGGCGTTATCGATAGCACGAGTCCCGATCGGGTTTGCGGTGGTCCGCACCTACCGGAATGTGAAACACATCCCGATTTCCCGGCTAAATCGCTCCAAATCCTCGTGCTATCGGTAACGCGGTCGCTTATCCGACTGCAGATGCTCGCCCGATCCGCTATACGCGGTGTTGCTGAATGACGCTGGTGGGAGCCCGGACGATGGAATCGCGACAAGTCGCTCTCACCCAGGGCAAGCTGTTCGACTATCTCGACAGCCCGCTGCACGGCAAAGTCCGTGGCGAACAAAGCATTATGGACTTTCCGCTGTTCTCGTTAGCAAAGCGGCCTCAGATGGAGGCGATGACCTACGAAATGGACGGCGTCAAAATTGAGATCAAGCCCAGTTCGAGCGGTATCGCGACGATGTGGGACAAAGAAGTCTTGATCTACGTCTTGTCGTTGATGGTGCAGCATATCGGTCGGACCGGGGGTGAAGTACAGAACGTCTTCACCTTCAATGCACACGACTTCTTTCGGGCCACCGGTGTCGGACGCCCATCGAAGCGTGATTACGATCGCTTCATCGAGGCGCTCGGTCGTCTCCAGGGCACGCAGATCCGTACTAACATTAAAACTGGCACTGTGGGGACGAAGGGCTTCTTCTCTTGGTTCGCGGAAGCGCAGGCGACCACGCGCGAAACAGCCAGCGGCGTCGATCAACTCATGCCGGTCCGGGTCCAGCTCTGTGATTGGCTCGTCCGCGCCGTCTCGCGTGACAGCCGTATCTACGACTATCACAACGATTATTTCCGTCTCGGCTCTATCGAGCGGCGCCTTTATGAACTGGCACACTGCTATTGTCGTGATGAAGAATATGAGATGCCTCTGGAGATGCTGGGTGCCAAGATCGGCTCCACATCGCCGCTCCGCACTCTAAAAAGTCAGCTGAAGAAGATCGCAGCCGAGAATAAAATGCCAAGCTATTCGATCGAAGTTCGTGAAGTTGTCCCCGAAGTCCCCGCGCGGGATAAACTCGGCCGACGGGTCGGGAAGCCCGAAACGGTCGTTGTGATGCGGCCCAAGGATCGGTCGATAGGCGGTCGGGCCGCGTTGGCCGCGTAATATCGACCCATATGTCTGATATCCTGCCCGACTAGCGCCGGCAGTCGCGTCGCGACGGGTTTCAAGAGATTACTTCACGGTAGCGATGCCTCGTTGGGCAAAAGGCGTTCAGAGGAGAGGGAGCCTTCGGCTTGTTGACCCGGTGATGATCTCCGGGCGATGAAACCGGAGGCCCTCAATGCGCACTTCAGCCGCAGCTCTCGAACTCGATTTCACTGAACCCTCGATCACGGCCGCCAAGGCGGTCGCCGACACCATTGCCAGGAACGGATCGCTCCAACGCGACACGCTGCTGTGGGTTATGGAGCAAGCCTATGGCGGCTCCTCGGCCGACGGTCGCTGGTCGCTTCGCGACGCTTACGACATGCTTGAACTGGCCGAGGTCATGCACCTGGCGAAAGCCGACCTGCCGTCCACCCCGGGCGATTGCCTTGCCGCGCTAAGCGCGCTGGTCGCCGGCCTGCCGACGCATACCGTCCGCAGCGAGGAGCAAATCGAACTTCAGCAATTCTCGACGCCGGCCCCGATCGCCTACCTCGCGGCGCTCGCCGGCAGGATCGCGGCCACGGATCTGGTCCTCGAACCGTCTGCCGGGACCGGCCTGCTCGCCGCCTTCGCGCACCGCGCCGGTGCCCGCTTGGTCCTTAATGAGATCGATCCGTCGCGCGCTGAGATGCTCGCTGCCGCCTTCCCGGGCGTTGCTGTCACGCGGCACGACGGCGAGCTAATCCACGATCTACTCGAACCAACGATCCGGCCAACGGCCGTCCTCATCAATCCTCCCTTCTCGCGCAGCATCGGTCGCCACGCCGACCGCCAGGCAGCGTTCCGGCATCTCCGCGCCGCCTTGATGCGTCTCGGCACCGGAGGCCGCTGCGCCGCCATCCTGCCCGATCGCGTGGACCCATCGAGCCGCGCCTGGGCCAAGGCGACGGAGGGCTGCACCCTCACGTTGCACCTCGAGCTGCCGGCAAATGCCTATGCCAAGCACGGCACCAGCCAGACCGTGAAGATCATGGTGTTGGAAAAAGGCACCGGCACGCCGGCCGAACTGCTCCGCTGCGCGACGCTCGCCGAGGCGCTCGCGGCGATCGCGGCAAAGGTCGCTTCCCCCGTATCCGCGCCTGTCCCGCGCACCGCCTCGCTGCTCGCGCGCGCTGCAGGGCGCAGCTCGCTGCTTGGCGGCCTCGCCAGCAAACCGCGCCTCAATGCACCCCCGGGAAAAGCGGCGCAGTCGCAGACAGCGACGCCGATCGATTACACCGTGTTCGCCGAGCCACTCCCGACCGGCGAGTCTGTCGGTGTGTACCTGCCATACCGGCCGAGCCGGATCGCGATCGGCTGCGCATCGGCACATCCAACCGCGCTGGTGGAATCGATTGCCATGGGCTCGATCACCGCACCGCGGCCGACTTACGTCCCCACGCTTCCGCAAGCCGTCGTCGACGCGAAGACGCTCTCCGACGCACAGCTCGAGACGCTGATCTATGCCGGCGACGCCTTCGAGCGCGACATTCCCGGCCTGTTCAAACCTGCCGAGGAGGGGCTCTCGATCGCACCATCCGAGGATGGCCGTCCGTACCGGACCGGCTTCTTCCTCGGTGACGGCACCGGCGCCGGCAAGGGTCGCCAGGTCGCCGCGATCATCCTCGACCAGTGGCTGCGCGGTCGCCGCAAGCACATCTGGGTCTCCAAGACCGAGACGCTGCTCGAAGATGCGCGGCGCGACTGGACCTCTGTTGGCGGTCTCGCGCTCGATATCCAGCATCTTAACCAATGGAAGCTGGGCACCCCAATCGGCGCGGCCGAGGGCGTGCTGTTCCTCACCTACGCGACGCTTCGCTCCAATCGCGGCGACAAGGGCACCCGGCTCCGGCAGATCCTCGAATGGGTCGGCGACGACTATGACGGCATGATCGTGTTCGACGAGGCGCACGAGATGGCCGGTGTCGCAGGAGGCGAGGGCAGTTTTGGCACCAAACAAGGCTCAGACCAGGGCATCGCCGGCGTCCGTCTCCAGAACCTCCTGCCGCGCGCCCGCGTCCTCTACGTGTCCGCAACCGGCGCATCCGACGTCAACAATCTGGCCTATGCCACGCGGCTTGGTCTGTGGGGTCCGGGCACGGCGTTCGCCGATCGCCGGACCTTCGTCGACTCCCTGCGCCGAGGCGGGATCGCGGCGCTGGAGCTGATCGCGCGCGACCTGAAAATGCAGGGGCTCTACGTCTCGCGCGCGCTGAGCTTCGCCGGTGTCGAATACGATATCCTCCAGCACAACCTCACACCAGACCAGATCGAGGTCTATGACGCCTATGCCGATGCGTGGGCGATCATCCACAGCGACCTGCGCGCGGCGCTGGACGCGACCCGCGTAACGGACAGCTTCTCGAACGACACCTATAACAGCGGCGCCAAGGCGGCCGCGCTGTCGATCTTCGAGTCCACCAAGCAGCGGTTCTTCTGCCAACTCCTGATCGGCATGAAGCTGCCCTCACTCGTTCCCGCGATCCGCGCCGATCTCGCGCGCGGCGAGAGCGTGGTGATCCAGCTCGTCTCGACGTCCGAGGCGATGCTCAACCGGGCACTGGCCGCGCTGACCGTCGAAGAACGCGCCAATCTCGACATCGAGCTTTCCCCCCGCGAGTTCGTCATGTCCTACCTGACGGCCGCCTTCCCAGTCCGGCAGATGAAGACCTTTGTCGACGAGACCGGCAAAACGCGCTCCGAACCGATGTTCGACGAGGACGGCCGCCCCGTCTTCAGCCAGGAGGCGCTGGAGATGCGCGACAATCTCCTTGAGCAACTCTGCGCGCTGCCGATCGTGGGATCCGCGCTCGATCACATCATTGGGCATTTCGGCACCGCCGCGGTTGCCGAGGTGACGGGGCGCAGCCGGCGCGTCATCATGGACGTCCACGGCCGTCAGCGCGTCGAAAGCCGCTCGCCCCGCACCAATCTCGCCGAGACCGACGCCTTCATGCGCGGGCAGAAGAAGATTCTGATCTTCTCCGATGCTGGCGGCACCGGCCGCAGTTATCATGCGAGCCTGACGTGCGAAAACCAGTCGCGCCGCAATCATTACCTCCTCGAGCCGGGCTGGCGTGCTGACGCCGCCATCCAGGGGCTCGGACGCACGCACCGCACCCATCAGGCGGTAGCACCGCTGTTCCGGCCGGTGTCGACCGACTGCCGGGGCGAACGTCGCTTCATCTCGACTATCGCACGCCGGCTCGACAGCCTGGGCGCGCTCACCCGCGGCCAGCGCCAGACCGGAGGTCAGGGACTGTTCGACCCCCGCGACAATCTCGAAAGCGACTATGCCAAGGAATCGCTCGAACAGTGGTTTCGCCTGCTCGCCAATGGCAAGCTGCGCTCGACCACGCTGGACGAGTTCCAGAAACTCACTGGCCTCGAACTGGAGGGCGAAGGTGGCGGCCTCAAGGAGGAGATGCCCCCGATCCAGCGCTGGCTCAATCGCATCCTCGCGTTGCGCATCGCGATGCAGAACGCGATCTTCGACGAGTATCTCGGGTTGATCGAGGCGCGGATCGAGGCGGCGAAGGAAGCCGGCACGCTCGATCTTGGCGTCGAGAGCATCAACGCCGAGCGCATCACGATCCTCGATCGCACCGTCATCCGGCGCGACCAGACCAGCGGCGCCGAGACCGAGATCCTCCGGTTGGAGACCGAGGAACGCTACAAGCCCCTCGCGCTCGTGTCCGCTTTGCGGATCCTCGGCGACGACGCCCGCCCGATTGTCAATCGCAAGTCGGGCAAGGCCGCGATCCGGTGCAGCACCTACTCGCTCACCGATGACGATGGCGAGATCGTGCGCCGCTACGAGCTGGTCCGCCCGACGCGCACCGAACGGATGCGGCAGGACCTCCTGCTCGAGACGATGTGGGAGGATGCGACCGAGGCGGAGTTTTCCGCGCTCTGGCAGGCCGAGGTCGAGGAGATGTCGGGCAAGACCCGCACCAATACGCTCTATCTCGTCACCGGCCTGCTCCTGCCGGTCTGGGACCGCCTGCCCGACGATCACGTTAAGGTCTGGCGTCTCAACACCGATGACGGCCAGTCCTTCCTTGGCCGCATCGTCCCCGCCCCGCTTGTGACTAAGCTCGCCGACGCCTTCGGTATCGCTGCGACCATTACGGTGCCCGGTGCCGAGACCGCCAAGCACGTCATGGGCAGCGGCGAGATCACCGCTCTTGGTGCGTACCGGCTGAAGCGCAGCCTAGTCGCAGGCCAGCAACGCCTCGAATTGCTCGACTGGCCGCACACGCGACTGGCCGAGCTGAAGGCGGCCGGATGCTTCAGCGAGATCATCCAGCACAAGACGCGGATGTTCATTCCCGTCGCGACTGCCGCGACAGTGATCGACCGCATCACCGCCTGACCCAAACAGGGCTCTCTTCCTGGGTCATCAAAGGGAGGGGAGGGAGCCTTCGGCTTTTTGAGCTTGATGAGCAGGCTCGCGTGACCGTCGGAACGGCCGCGCTGATCCCCAAATGGAGTATGACTGATGATCCAGTCCGTGAAGGTCAAGAACCTGACGCTGTCGAAGGACAATGTGCGCAAATCCAACCGGGACGCAGGGATCGACACCCTCGCCGCGAACATCGCAGCCCAGGGGCTGTTGCAGAACCTGATCGTCACCCCGCTCAAAAAGGCGGGTACGTTCACGGTGAAGGCGGGCGGTCGCCGCCTGCGCGCGCTCCAGCTCCTGATCCAGCAGGGCACTCTCCCCGCTGACCACACCGTCCCGGTCCTCGTGCTGAGCGACGACGACAACGCGATCGAGGCGAGCCTCGCCGAGAACTTCCAGCGCGTCCCGATGAATCCGGCGGATGAATGCACCGCGTTCAACTTCCTGATCCAGAAGGGCATGACGGCCGAGGACGTCGCCAAGCGTCAGGGCGTGACCACCCGGTTCGTCGAGCAGCGCGTGCGCCTTGCCGAGCTGGCCCCACCCGTGTTCGAGGCGCTCGCAGCCGGCGAGATCACGCTCGGCGTTGCGCAGGCTTACGCCGTCACCACCGACGTCGATCGCCAGACGCGCGTGTTCGCCCAGATGAAAACGTCCTACTATGGCGACAATCCCGACAACATCCGTCGTGCCATCCTCAACGGCACCGTCAAGGCGAACGACGCCAAGGCCCGCTTCGTCGGTCGCGAAGCCTATATCGCCGCAGGCGGCCGCATCGAGGGCGACCTGTTCGCGAGCGAAGGTGACGAGAACTGGATCGACGTCGACCTGATCGAGACGCTCGCCGCTTCGAAGCTCGAAGTCGCAGCGGCCGAACTGGCGAAATCCGAAGGTCTCGCGTTCGTCACGCCGATCGCGGCGACGCATGTCCCCTACGACCTGGAGCGCCAGCTTCACGAGTATCACGCTCCGGCCCGCGCCCTCACCGAGGACGAGGCCGCGCGTGTCGAAGTCCTGTCGGCCGAGACCGACGCGCTGACCGACCAGCTCGAGCAGGAACTGCCCGACGGCAGCGCCGAGGCCGAGGCGGCGAACGCCCGCATCGAGGCGATCGAGCGCGAACTGGAAACCATCGAGGACGCCCGTCACGAGATCGATCCGGCGCTTAAAAGCCAGATCGGGACGTTCGTTTATATCGGGGGCGACGGTGAACCCCGTGTCCACACCCGCCTCTTTAGCGAAAAGCCGGTCGTGGATCCGAACGCCCCGCCCAAGGAGTCGGGCGGCGCAGCCGGGGACAACGATGCCGGCAACGGCGAACAGGGTCCGAAGCTCAGCGCCACGCTGATCGACGAACTGGCGACGCAGCGCCGCCAGATCCTCGTCGCTCACGTTACCAGCGACCCGGCGATGGCCCTCGACCTGACCATCTTCCTGATGGCGCAGAACGTTGTCTTCGAGCAGGCCCATGTTCCCAACCACTCGACCCTGAAGTCGAGCGCCGCGGGCTTCCCGATCTTCGGGTTCCGCGACGAGGGCTCGATGGCGTCGCAGACGATCGACGATCAGCGCCAGAAGCTCGACACGAGCTGGGCGGGTCTGCCGACCATGACCGCGCGCTTCGACGCCTTCCGGGCGCTCGATGATGAGGCCCGCGGTTCATGGGTTTCCTACTCGATAGCACGAACTCTCGAACCGACGCTCAACGTCGCCGAGGGGTATCGGAGCAACGGCTTCCATGACCATCTCGGTCGCCTCCTCGACATCCAGGTCGAAAATTGGTGGCGCCCGACGGCCGAGAACTTCTTCGGTCGGGTCAAAAAGACCGTCATGCTCGACGCGCTCGAGGAGATCGGAGGCCCGATCCTGCGCGGCCGCTACAAGGACGCCAAGAAGGGCGACCTTGCTGCCACCTGCGCCTCGCTATGCAACGGCCAGGGCATCGTCGAAGCCGAGATCCGCGAGAAGGCGACAGCCTGGTTGCCGGAAGCCATGCGCTTCGACGGAATCGAGAAGGCGGCACGCACGCCGCTGCGCTCGAGCTTCGCCGATGACGAGACCGGCACCGATCCGGACCAGGAGGAGGATACCGACCTCGACGCCGGTGACGATGCAGTGATCGATCACGAGGATGAGGAGGATTTCAGCCAAGCGGCCTGACGCCGGCTTGCACGTTTCGAGGCACCTGGGGGCGGCACTCTTCGCGGAGTGTCGCCCCTCTTTTTGTGACCCGGCACCGCCCCCCGAAAGAGGGGAGGACGCTTACGCGGGTTTGCCTCACCTCAATCAGGAGAACGATCGTGGCACAGACCACCGACAAGCCCTCGCCTGCCGACATCATCACCAACACCATCATCGACAAGCTCGAATCCGGGGTACGGCCCTGGGTCAAGCCGTGGCGCCCCGGCCTTGGCGGCCGTCCGCTGCGCGCGACCGGCCACCCCTACAAGGGCATCAACTGCTTCTGGCTGTGGCTCTGCGCCGAGGGCGCCGGCTACAACTCGCGTACCTGGATGACGTACAAACAGGCGCAGGCTCTTGGCGGCCAGGTCCGCGAGGGCGAGCGGTCGCAGATCGCGATCTTCTACAAATCCTACAGCAAGACCGTCGAATCCGTCGTCACCGGCGACACGACCGACGAGATGCGGCGCGTGCTGCGCTCCTACGCCGTGTTCAACTGCGACCAGATCGACGGGCTGTCTCCCGACTTCTACCCGAGCCCTGTCAGCATCGCGCCCCCGGCCGACGCGCTCCCCGAACGCGCACAGCGCTTCCTCGATGCGCTGCCGGCAACCGTCCACACGCGCGGCGATCGCGCGTTCTACGACCGCACCGCCGACAGCATCACCATGCCGCCCGTCGAGCTGTTCTCGACCCGCGCCTACCACGCCGCCACGCTCGCCCACGAGGCAGGCCACTGGACCGGCCATCCCGACCGGCTCGATCGCACGTTCGGCAAGCGCTTCGGCGACGACGCCTACGCGTTCGAGGAGCTTTGCGCCGAAATGACCTCAGCGCTGCTCGGTGCCGATCTTGGTCTGCCGACGTCGCATATGGACGACCACGCCGCCTATATCGGCTCGTGGTTGAAGGTGCTGCGCAAGGACAGCCGCGCGATCATGACCGCCGCGGCGAAGGCAGACGCGGCAGCCAGCTATCTGCTCCGCGCAACCGGCCTCGACGCCTCGGCCGAACCCGAGGAACAGATCCGTGAAGCGGCATGACCGCTCCGGCCGCCCTCCCCGACCTCGGCGCCTACCGGCGCTTCGTCGTGGCGTTCAGTGGCGGCAAGGACAGCCTTGCCGCCTTGCTCCACCTCCTCAGCCGCGGCGTGCCGGCGCACGCGATCGAGCTGCATCACCATGACGTCGACGGCCACGGCCCGACGTTCATGGATTGGCCCTGCACGCCGGGATACGTGCGCGCGATCGCCGACCATTTCGGCATCGCGCTCTACGTCTCGTGGCGCGAGGGCGGCTTCGCGCGCGAGCTGGCGCGCGACGACGCGCCGACCGCGCCGATCGCGTTCGAGACGCCGACCGGCATCGGCCGTGCCGGGGGCAACGGCCCACCCGGCACGCGCGGTCTCTTTCCCCAGACGTCTCCCGATCTTCGGGTGCGCTGGTGCAGCCCCGCGCTGAAGATCGACGTCCTTGCGGCCGCGATCCGGAATCAGCCGCGCTTCCTCGACGGCCGCACGCTGGTCATCACCGGCGAGCGCGCCGAGGAAAGTCCCTCGCGTGCGCGCTATGCGACACTCGAGCCGCATCGCACATCGACCCTCGCGCGTGCCGTCGATCATTGGCGCCCGGTCCATGACTGGACCGAGCGCCTGATCTGGGACGCGATCGCGCAAGCGCGGATCCGTCCCCACCCGGCCTACGTCCTGGGTTGGGGCCGCCTGTCCTGCCGAGTCTGCATCTTCGGCTCGCCCGACCAATGGGCGACGCTCCGGCTCGTCTTCCCTGCCGCCTTCCGACGGGTGGCGGCTCGCGAAGCCGTGAGCGGGAAGACGATCCATCGCTCGCTCACCGTCACGCAGCTCGCTGATCGCGGCACGGCGTTCCCGGCTGCGACGCTCCATCCCGACGAATTGGCGCAAGCCGATGATCCGGTCTGGCGTCTCTCGATCCTGGCGGATCGCTGGACGCTCCCTGCTGGCGCGTTCGGCGATCATGCAGGCCCGCCATGAACGCCGCCACGCGCGTCGATCTCATGGACCTGCTCGCTCCCACGCGGGAAGACCCGCTGTGGGAAGCGGAGAAATCGGGATGGCGCTGCTTCGTCATGGGCAACGACCGTTGCCATTACCGCCGAGGGAGCAAGCTCCGCACGGCTTGGCAGTCCGGCTATGATGCGGCCTCACGATCGGCCGATCCTGTTGGCGGGATGCTCTGACCAAGGCCCCGTCCACGGAGGAGAGGGAGCCTTCGGCCTTTTGAGCGCGCGTGTGCGCTCAGGAGGTTCGGACATGCTCTACGACACCTACTACCGCCACAATGAGGCGCTGTCTCCCGAGGCGCTCGGCACCCTGCCCGCAGCGCTCCATGCCCTGAACGCGGGCGTCGACGACTGCCGGCGTGCCGGCAAGCCGATCGACCGCGATGCGTCGATCCTGCTGCTGATCCGCAACCTGGCGTCCGTCGCCGAATTTGGTGCGCCCAGCACCAACGAACTGCGTCTGCGCTGTGCGGAAGATCGGGGCACCGTCATCGCCGGATCCGCGATGCTCGACATCGCCGGCAACAGCGTCGCCGACGACGCAACGGCGAAACGGACCTTCCATCGGCAGGCACGCCTCGCACTCGCTTCGCTCGCCGAGGCGATCGGCCTGGAGCCGCATGACGTCCGGGTCGACACCGACATGGGCGGCATTGCGGACGACGGAACGACCGAGCTGCGCCACGCCGATCTGTCTATCCGGGTGCGTCCGAACAGCTTTCTCCCCGACAGCGAGATCATCTTCAACCGCTGCCGGGGCGGCGAACACGCCGGCCCCGTTCAGCGCGCGCCAATCGCCGAGTTGCTGGACGCGAAGGCGTTCCAGCGCCGGCTTACCGCAACGGTTGGCGACGTCGGCGCTCCGCGCCTCGCCGCTGCCGCCTGATCCTCACCTCACCGGAGACTTATCATGGGTTGGCTCTTCATGCGCGATATGGGTGGCTACGCCACCCCGCGCTCCTATCTCGACAACCAATTCACCTACCAGCGCGACACGCATCGCCTGACCGTGCTGGCCTCGGCCATGGTCGGATCGACCTATTACGCGGCTTGCGAGCGCCTTGCCGACGACGCCGAACGGATCGTGTTCGGCATCGTCTGCCTCACCAAGACGAGCACCGGCGCGCGCGACGGCTGCACGTTCGGCTACAAGGACATGGATGAAACGGTCGGGCCGAACGAGAGCGAGTGCCCGGCCGCCATCCTCGACGAGCTGACCGAGACGGACAGCGAATATGCCCTGGCCTGGCGCGCACGATGCCGCGCCAACCTGCTCGCGAAGAAACTCGATCGCGCCAAGCCGACCCCGAAGCCTGGCCAGACCATTATCTTCGACGAGCCCATGCGCTTCAGTGACGGCAGCGACCGCAGCCGCTTCGAGGTGGTCGCCAATCCCAAGGGGAAGACGCCGCTCTTCCGCGATCCGGAGAGCCGCCTGCTCTGCCGCATCCCGGCATTTCGCAAGCGCGCCTACCGCATCGTTCATGCCGCGATCGTCGTGAGGGACGCGCCCAGTGGCTGACCGCGCACCCGTCATCGCCGCCTGGGGTGCCGGCGTCGATTCCACCGCCATGATCGTCGAACTCGCCGAACGCGGCGAGCCCGTCGACATTGTTCTCTTCGCCGATCCGGCGCCGAGAAATCGGCGACCTATGCGTTCATCCCCGTGTTCCGGGCCCGGATGTCGGAACGCGGCATCGCATCCGAGATCGTCCGTTACCAGCCCCGCAACTTCAAACACTGGCCGCCTTACGCCGGCATTGCCGAGAACATGCTGACCAATGCCACCCTGCCCTCCGTGGTCTTTGGTGGGGGGTCGTGCAGCCAGAAATGGAAGGCGGCCCCGCAAGATGCCTGGACCGCCCAGTGGGAACCCGCGCGCCGCTGCTGGGACGCAGGCGGGCGCGTCGTCAAGTTGATCGGCTACGACGCCTCCGGACGCGACACGCAGCGTTACCATCACGCGGTCGAGTGCGAGGATCCTCGCTACGCCTATCGCTACCCCTTGCGGGAATGGGAATGGTCGCGCGCCGACTGCGAGGCACGTATCGCGCGCGCCGGCCTCCCCGTCCCGCCCAAGTCGAGTTGCTACTTCTGCGGCAGCATCAAGCCCGACGAGGTGCTGGAGCTTTCAGCCGAGGAACTGCGCATCATCGTGTTGATGGAGGCGCGCGCCAAGCCTCGCCTCCGCAACGTCGATGGCTTGTGGCGCAGGCCGGTGCTTGGCCGTCGCGGCGCGACGCCCCGTCCCGGCAGTATCACGGAGTTCATCCGCGAACGCGGCCTCCTCTCACCCGCCGAAGTCGACCGCATCATCGAGGACGCGCCGACCGCGCTGCTCGATTTCCAGGCGGCACAGGCAGCGCTTCCGTTCGAGCAGCGCGCCCCACTGGGGCGCTGGCTCGACGACTTTCACCGCGCGTCCAACGCGCTGGCCGGAGACCGTCACCATGCCTAACCCGATCATCAAGCAATTCGTCGTCGAAGGATCGACGGCGTTTCCAGTCGCGATGCTTACCACGGATCAATGCTGGCCCGCGCGCGCCGCAAGATCATCCTTGCGACGGCCGCAAAATATGCGCCCGATCGCCAGGGCTGGATCGCTGCTGGCTGGCGCGTGATCGACTGAAACAGTCTCCCGGGGGGAGGCACCTTTGGACAGATGAGCCTTGGGCTCATGCTCGAGAAAGGATCATCATCATGCGCAGCGTTGCCGTTTACCTCACCCAGCGGCTCTATGGCGGTCCCGAGGAAAGTGGCTGGTATTACGATGCCGGCGAACTCTGCACCGACCTGGCGCTGACCGCCTTCGGCGTCACCTTTGCCGAGGGTCACGAGGATCGCGCCCGGACGATTGCGCTCGAGGTTCAGGCGCATCTCGATCGCGATTGGAACGTTGGCGATCACGCGCGCGTGATCAGCAGCGTCCTCTCTGCTGGTCGCTTCGAGGCCCGCGTCCACGATGGCTGGCACCCTCTCGCCTTTCCGGCCGAGCGTCCCCGCTACGAATACCCTGCCCATTACCGTGCGGAAATCACGGTCGAAACGGAAGATGTCGTCAGCGCCTGCCGCTCCGCTCGTCTATGCGTCGCATACGACCGACGGGTGGAAGAGCCTCGATACGGAGCATCCCACTTATGTCAGCGCTTGTCGCTGAAGGTGCGGACGTCGATCCCTGGCGCTTTGTCCCGGATGGCGGCGATGCCTCGGTCCCGCCCGTCCCGGGCCTGTTCGTGCAAGTGGCGGCGTGCGCGGGCTATGCCGCAACCCGGAGCAAGGATCTGGTCGACAGCTTGCGCATCATGATCGACGCGCTCGGCGCCGAAGAAGCGTTCAGGATCACCCCAGCGGCGATGGTCCGTTTGTGTGCAACCGGGCAGGCACTTCTCGACGACATCGCGACGTTCGGGTTGAGCCCCACTTCAACCGTAGCAGCAAGCGTGGTCACGTCTGCGCCCGACGCCACCTGACGCCCGACAGCCTTCCGCCAGAGGGATGCGGCACATGGGCGGCCGCGAGACCCCCGCAACCGCAAAAATCCGGGCCGAGTTGCCGCTTTGCGGCTGCCCGCACCACCCCGGTTTTTGCGGTTTTCCTTGCGCTACGCTCCGGTGCGGGCGCCTCTTATTCGGCCGCCCAAGAGGTGCGCATCCGGCGGATAGGCTGCCGGCCCCGATCAGATGAAGGGCTTGACCCCATGACCACTTCCCTCGCTGCCGCACTCTCCGCCCTGGAGCTTGGACACCTCGAACCCCGCGCCGAAGACGTTTCGGGCATGTGCCCGCCCCCGACCGACGCACTGGAGCAGACCACCACCGCTATCTGGAGCGACCTGTTCGCAACCTTCCAGAATACGTCGCTCGAACGCGACATCGAGGAGATGGGCTGGGGCTTGGTCAACCTCTTCCACCGGGCCGCAGCGAAGAAGCACGCGACCATCGACCGTCTCACCGACGAGATCAGGCTCCTACTGGCCGAGCAGGACGGTTCGGAGATCAACACCGCCAACCTCGAGGACAAGATCGACCTTGCCAAGAAGATCGAGGAGGCCGCCACCTGTTACGAACATATGCGCGACACCGCAGCGGCCCACTATATCCGCGAAACCGGCCGTTCCTGGATCCCGTCGACCGGCAACCGCATTTCGCTCGGGGTTACGTCGGCAATCGTTGACGGACGCGCCTTCCTTCAGGCTCGCCGCGAGCGAGTCCGCGACGCCAACACGGCACAGGGCACCCCGGTCGTGTTTGCCGGGGGACGGCTGACCTTCCAGACCGACGAAGACATGAAGGCGTTTGGCGACAACCTGCTGCGTACCCTGGGTGCGGTCCGGGAGCGCGTCGGTGACATGTATCTCGTCCATGGCGGCGACATGAAGGGGATCGAGCGCATCGCAGCCTCTTGGGCCGAGCAGAACGGAATCCAGCAGGTGCGCTTCGGTCTCGATCGCAAGCTCGGTGATCGTGCCGGTTTCCGTCGCAACGAGCAGATGCTCTCGCTGAAACCACGCTACGTCATCGCCTTCCAGGGCAACGGCGTGACCGAGCGTCTGGTAATCGACGCCAAGAAGGCCGGCATCCGGGTAGTCGATCGTCGCGGCCCGCTTGGAACTCCTCCCGCTGCCCAGAACGCTCAGGCCGACCGCAAGGACGCCTGAGCTTCGGCGAGGCCGCTGGCTTGCGCCAGCGGCCTCGCCTCTTGCGGCTTTACCGCAGGAGATCATCCTCACGCACTAGACCGAAGGAGTAGACCGATGTCTCGACCAACGCCATTCCAGACGGCTGCGCATTGCTGGCGCTTCGCGCTGCGCTGCGCCGCGCAGCCGCTGATGGCGACACCTACCACCTCGTCATGACGGACAATCCCGCCGCTTCGCGTGCGGTTTGGTCCGACCGCGACCTGTTCGCTCTGGAAGACCTGACGCCCAAGGACATCGAGGTGTCTTGCGAACCCTCTCTGCTCGGCATCGACCAAGCCCGCGAAAGATGAGAATGCCATGATCTACAATAAGCGCATCGCGACTGTCCCGCGTGCCGAGTTCGATGATCTGATGGCCTTAATCCGACCGTCGCCCCGGCGCAGCAACGTTACTAAGGCTTCCCGCATAAGGAGTAACCGCTATGGCTCAAGACACGCCGGTACGCCGCCCCGCCGTCCGAGCCGTAACGTTCGCGGACGTGGCCACGGCCCTCGCTCGCCTAATCCCGATCGCCCTTCCCCCGACGCGCGCCGGTGAAACCGGCGCGTCGCCGAAGGTTGCCGATTTCCTCTTGGCTTGGTGGAATGGCGGTGACAACGGCCACTTTCCCGTCCTCCACCTTTGCAATCTCGATGAGACGATCGCCGAGGACATGCTGACCATCCTTGCATACCTGGCGCAGAACCCTGTGATCTACGCTGATCAATGGGGCTACCGCGACACCATGGCCGTGATCTACGCGCGGTATCGGGGCGAATAACGTCCCCCGCCCCTGCAGGGCGGGTCGCGCCGGATATTTAGGGCGCTGACCTGCCAGCATCTGAACCGAGACACTGAGCAGTTCCCTGTGGCGAGGCGAGGGGAGCCGGCCCGGGCGTCCGCCGCCTGGCAGAGGGAGCGCGTCATCCCGCAGCAGTCGCCGCGGTGCCCAGATCGCGCCCACGCGGAAGCCTCGATCGGGATCCCGACAGCCGCGCTCGGTTCTGGCCGTCCAGGGGGCGGATCGCGTGGGACTAACCTATCAGCCTGTCGCCATCGAAGCGCGGCGCGCACGCCGCAGGCAGGACGGCCAGTGCCTGGTCCTCGCGGGGTGCGGTCATCCTCCATGAAGCCCCCTGCCCCCAGCGCAAGGACGTGGCGACACGGCAATCGAGGCCGCCCTTGATCGAGGGATCAGGCGGAATGCCAACGCCGGACGAGGACAGCGACAGAGGTGTTCTGCTCGTTGAATCCTTGGCGTTTGCGTGCCCGTGGGGTCCATCCCCTCTCTTTCCTGAACGACCTAAGCCGGCCGTCCACTCCCTCCAACCCGCGATCATTCGGGCCGAGTTGCCGCTTACGCGGCTGCCCGCACCACCCCTCTGATCGGGGTTCCCCTGCGCGTCTGCGCGCTCCGGTGGAGAGGGCGTCCTGGCCGTCTTTGACGGTGTTCAGTCGAGGGGACGATCCCCCGGCGAAGCAAAAAAGGAACCTCGAAATGCAGAACCTCGTCATCCTCGCCGGCAACGTCGGCGCCGCTCCCGAAGTCCGCTCCACCCAGGGCGGCACCAAGATCACCCAGTTCAGCCTCGCCACCTCGCGCCCCAAGCGCGACAGCGAGGGCAAGATCATGAAGGACAGCGACAACCGCCGCATCGAGGACACGGAGTGGCACCGGATCACCTGCTTCAACGGCGTCGGCAAGACCGTCGCGCAGTATGTCGACAAGGGCCAGAAGGTCATGGTCCGAGGTCGCATCCACTACACCCGCTGGACGGACAACGAGAACATCGAGCGCTACGGCGTCGAGATCATCGCCGACGAAGTGACCTTCCTCAGCCGGGGTCGCCAGCAGGGCAATACGCAGGATCACGGCGGTCTGGATGACGACGACGTCCCCTTCTGACCCGAACGGCACGGCCCGGAGCTACGGCTCCGGGCCTCTTAGCGTGTTCACCGCCTAGCATTCGGTGTGGCCCGCTAGACCGCTCGTTTGTGCTGCACCGGCATCTTCTGATCTGGTAGGGTTCTCCGCAGAGGGTCGGGAATCATGCGGTCGTTGAACGGCTTGCGGAGAAAGGTGGCCTTGTCCGGCATGTGCCCCACCCTCTGCTCTGCACGTCCGCTAGCGATAACAATCTCGATCCACGGCCAATGTTCGGCAACATATCGCGCCAGCGCAAATTTGTTGATTTCGCCGGGCATCTCGACGTCCGAAAAGAGCAGGGTCACATTGTCTGCATGCACGGCGAGAAGCGCCCTGGCATCGTCACCATTGGCAGCCTCATGAAAGTGGAAAGCCGCCCTTTCCAAATGTCACACGTATCCATGAGGGCCATAGTGTTGTCATCGACGACCAGAGCCAAGGGGATGGTGGAAAGATCCATCGTTTGCAAACCACTGAAAGCGATCCGGTTTCGCCTGAAATGAAGAAAGCACTGATGTCGGGCGTCTCCCGGCTGACGCCGGGACCGTCGCTCTATTCCGCTTCGCTGCACCAAGCCCCTCCGGGTCTCGGCCCATCCGGGTGACGATCGACTGACGGGCGCCTGCGACACGCGCAGGAAATCTTTTTCCTAAAGGCGGCAACCTCTTTCCACCTGCGAACAGCCGAGCCCGATCGTCACCGCATCACTCCGTCCCCCTCCGCAGCGGGGCGCAGAGCGATCTGCGGAATCACGCGAACGCCCAAATCCCAGCAAGGTTCGTCGCTGGCGGTCCACTATCGAACACGACGCTCCTGCCAACACGCTTCACCTAACTCTTGAGGCGCAATCCTTTGGCCGGCTCAGGGCCTTGTACGATCAACCCGCAAGGGGTCCGGGCGCTTCGCTACGGCTTTCTTGCGTAGCCGCAACAAAGTGATCGCGGCCCCTCCCCGTCCTGTCGGGCGCCTGTCGAGCGGGGATGAACCCCGTCGGCTTCACAGGAGCCTCGGACATGTTCAACGATATCTGGATCGCCCGCAAAAACGCTATGGGCCTCGCAAGGACTTTGATGGTCGCAACCATGGTCATCGCCGTCGGCACCCAATACGCCGTCATCACCGCCGAAGATCACGATAGCTCGCTTACGATCGTCAACGAATACGATCCCTTCGCCTGAACCTCTCGGGGGGCTTCGGCCCCCCTCCCCTCTTATCATTTGTGAAAGGAGGCCGAAGCGGGCATCGAACCCGCTCCGACCTCGCGCATCGCGCGGCAGACACGGTCAGACCCGCGCGCTGCGCACCGTTGTGAGCGTCTGGAAGCTTTCGATCAGCGCCGGGTCGCGCAGCAAGGTCGTCCACGCGCCGGCATAGGTTCGCGACGTCACATAGAAAGCGGATCCGATGCAGCCGACCATCCGGCAGCGTTCAAGCTTGTCGACGAGGGAATGGCTGGCCCCGTGGCGAGCCATGACGTCCTCGAGTTCGACGCGGAGCAGGGTTCCGCACGTGGCGCAGTGGGTGCGAACGAGCGCATTCATGCGCAGCATTTCAGCGACACTGTCCATCCAGCGCGGCCACAGGGGGACGATGACGGCTCCGGTCTGCATGAGCGCAACGATAGCGCTCGCCCTCCGCGTTCGTCCAGAAGCTTGTGGCTCGGCCGGCCCCCCCTGCCCCCGCGCCGGCGGTCTTTCGCGCTCCTACGACTTGCCGGCGCGCTCGCCCACGCAAGCCCGCCAAGCGGGCTTCTCCACTCCGTTTCGACCCTACGGGTGCGTGAGCGCGGCTATGCCCCGGCGGCCGTGTCGCCTGTCGAAAGGCCCCGAGCGGCGGGGCCAGGACAAGGAGACCGTCATGGCCGACCAAACGCCTCAATCCGAACGCCTGGAAAGTGGCCCGCGAGAGATCGCTCGCCTCAACGATTGCTTACGGGAACACATCGCCAGCCCCGGCAAAGATCAGGTCGTGATGACCGTCGGTGTCGCAGAGCTGATCGGCGACGTTGCGTTGTTTCGGGGTTTCCGAAAACGTGCCGAGGTGCTGCGCGCGGTCCGCGACTTCGACACTTTCAGCCCGAGCATCGACCCCTATGGTGAGCACGACATGGGCTCGTTCGATATGGAAGGAACGCGCTGCTTCTGGAAGATCGACTATTACAACCTTAACATGACCGCCGGGTCGGAAGATCCGGCCGACCCGTCGATCACCACGCGGGTGTTGACGATCATGCGGGCCGACGAGCGATGACGGCCACGGACCCCGGCGGTTATACGCCGGGGTCCTGCTTAGCTGTGACATAGGGATGTTCGCATTGGAGCAACTCGACTTCGGCGGTCAGGACCTTGTGGTCCTGTCCTGCCCCGCCCTGCCCCGCTCAGCGCGTTGCGCCAGTTGCACCGTGGGTGAAACGCCAGGGAAGGCACTTCAACCTCTCCGACGAGCCTCTCCCATTTGCTTGTTCGCGTCTCGGTCGCGTCGGCGACGAGTTTCACCAAGGTGGCGCGAAGTTCGGCCGGCATTGGAACAGTCATCGCGATATATTCTACCACAACTGTTAAAGGCCGTGTCGTCGACGTCTTTCTATCCTGACGATCGGACCCGGTCGGCGTCAAGGATGCGCGGTGCCCCCAATTTTCATCGCCGTCCGCTTACGCTCTCGGCTCAGTAAATCGGCACGCCCACGCCCCGTTTCGCGGCCGCTGACGCGGTCCTGTGACGCTGACCCGGCCGACCGTCCCCCTCCCCTCTTAAGACGAACAAACGGAGACTCTTATGCTCGATCAGACCGCACGCCTCCAGGCATGGTTCGCAGAATTCGCAGCAATCACGGCGGAGATCGAGGCAAGTGGTCTTCCCGCTCCCCTGCCGACGCGCACCCGCCGCCGTAAGCGCAAACCGCCTTAGGAGAAATGAGCGCAGCCATAGGATGCCTCACCTGTCTTTCCACACAGGGGAGATTCTTCCCCCGTGGTCGCATCATGTATGTCTATGCGCTTAGATACCGCCGTGGGCCTTGGGCGGGCGGCACGATCTTGAATGTTGAAGGTGATCAGCCAACTGCTGATAGGCGTTTTGGCAAGGCGACCGAGATAAAAACGTCGACGCCACGGTTACAGCGCTCCGAGGGGTCGCAGCGAACCGCGCGGTTATCGCGGCGTGGACGAGTGGAAGGCTGCCTCGGGTGTTCGAAGCCAAACTTTTTACCGGCATTCCTCCCATGCGCCGTACGCAGGCAACCGCCAGCGTGATCGCGGATTCGCTACGTAACCGATCGCTCCGTTGTGTTACACGTGTTCGTTGTCTCCGTTGCGTTCGTATTCACAGAATCCTGCCGGTTATTGTTCGAGGTTGCATCCTAAGGGAGCCGATCCCGAAACGAAGGTTGCGGCCAGCATCATTGCGGTTACATCGCTCCGTTGCGATCGAGCGGTTACAGCGGTGCAGCCCTCCTGAGGTTCGCGCCCCTTCACGGCGTCGGTTTGTGCCCCCCTTCTCCGGCGTTCTCAGAAGCGTCGGATGACGTGTCAGTTCGTCGATCCTGTCCTGTCGCGATAATCGACCGAGCGCCCGCGGCGTCGCTGACGATGTCAGGCGGACCGGTCGCCGTCGAGTGCGACGCGGACGCAACGGTTACAACGAACCGCGGGTTTAAGCGAACTCGGGCGCGGGTTCGCTTTTCCTCTGCGGCAACGACGAGAGTACGACCGACGGGACGCGGCATCTCACTAGGTTCGGCGCCTATCCTTGAGGACGGAAGCGACACCGGTATACTCTCTGCGGACATACCTGCGTCTCGAAGGCGACCGGAGCGATGTAACTGCTGTAACGGCTGTAATGGCTATAACCGCTGTAACCGCTGTAACCGCGGTAACCACCGTAACCTTCGTAACCTCCGTAACCCCCGTAACCCCCGTAACCTCCGTAACTTCCGTATCCGCTGTATCCGCTGTATCCGCTGTGACCGCGTTCACCGCTGCGACCAAGCGCTCCTTGCGGAGCGCGGCGTTACAGTTGCATCGCGTTTGCAAAGGTCGCGTTCGACCGCGCTTCTACACGTCGGCGCCACGGGGTCAGCTTTGCGATGCAAGCCGTGGTCACCAGATATGCTGGTCACCAGATATAAGAACATCATACCAAATCGCGACGCGGATAAGGCTGGCAGGTTTCGAAGAATGCCAAACCTCCAACAGCCTTAGCGGGTAGGATAGGCCAGGTTATCGCGAACACAACGGTTACGGCGCTCACATGCGTCCGCTCGGTTCGCGGAGCGTCCTGTCCCACGCGCGGCTCGGTCCTACCTGAATCCGGGGGAGATACCCGGGCATCTCAAAAGATTCATCGGAGTTGCAGATTATTATCCAGGAGCCGACTACCGGGCGAAACCGCATATTTGTAACCGCGCGGTTCGCGATCTCCGAACGGGTCGCTGTGAGTTGCCGAACCGAGCGGACCGCTGTAACAGAGCGGTTCGCCTTATCAGGGCACGCGCGCTCTCGGAGATACGAATGCCGGTCATCACTTTGCTTTCGCCGAAGGGGGGCGTCGGGAAAACCACCACTGCGCTTCTGTTGGCCACCGAACTGGCGGCGCAGGCAGCAGACGTTATCCTCATCGATGCCGACCCGAATTTTCCGCTTTCGAAATGGGCTGCGCTCGGGGGGAAGCCCGACAACATCGAGGTGATCGAAGAGATCGACGAGGAGACGATCATCGATACGATCACAGAGGCCCGTAAACGCGCCAGATACGTGATCGTCGACCTAGAGGGCAGGGCGTCCGGCCGCGTCACCAACGCACTGCTCGTTTCCAATCTGGCGCTTATCCCGATGCAAGGTTCGGCACTGGACTCGAACGAGGCGGCACGTGCCTTCAAGAATGTGCGGCAGGTGTCCAAGCACCGCGAGAAGCCGCTCAAGTTCGCAGCGGTTCTTGCCAAAACGCAAGCGTCGGAACGCCTTTGGCCTCGTGAACTGAAGCAGATCATCGCCGGCCTTGAGGCGGCGGGCATACCGGTCATCCCGACGGCGCTGGCCGATCGCGGCGCATTTCGGGCTCTCTTCAGTTTTGGTGGAACACTTGCGACGTTAAAGAACGCCGACGTCGGCTCGCTAGCCACTGCGCGCGCGAATGCCGCGGCATTCACGCTCGACGTCCTGAACCTGCTCAATGACAAGGCATCGTCATGACAAATGGAACCACTCGCCCCGGAATGGCAAAGTTCTCGCTGGACGACGATGATGAAATTCCCGTCCCGACGCCGCAACAGCGCGCGGCGGCGAAACAGGGCGGGGAAAAGCTGGGCTTCAAATCTGAGCCCGTCGAGGCGCTTGCCAAGCGCCCGCCCGCGCCGGTCCGTGAAGCCGTCTACACCGCGAATTTTCACATCCGCACCACGCCAGAGGATCGCGAGCGCTACGACGACTTCGCCTATCGCCACCGCATGAAGAAGGGCGAAGCGATGAAGCTGCTGCTCGACCTCGCAGAGGAGGCGGAAGCCGCACGGGGAACGGCTAAGCGCAACTAACCCACGGCGACGGCCTCGTCACTTCGTGCAAGGTTCAGCCCAGAGGCGAGGGGGTCAAGCGAACCGAACGGTTACAACGGACGCGTGTCTCCGGACGGTTCCGCGTTGTGTCCGCATCGACGGCTTGCTCTCTGCCAGAAGCCTCGAAGGGCAGGGGGGGTGGGGGTTCCGTTCCCCATGTCGAACGGGCCGTTTCGGCAAATCTCGAACGGGGGATGAGCTTGCCGAGCGGGCCGTTGCTCAGTCCTGAAGCGGTTGCACCTCTTTGATGAGATCGATCAGCAGGCGCAGACCGGTGGGGAGGTGTCGTCGTCCGGAGTAGTAGACATGGAAGCCGCTGCCTGTGGTCGCCCAATTCTCTAGGATCGGCTGCAAGGTACCGCTGTGCAGATGGGCGCGAAGCGCCGCCTCGGTCGCGTAGACAATGCCCGCGCCGCTCAGCCCGAACGCAATGGCAGCGTGGCTGCCATCGACCGTCAGCGGGCCGGGTGTCGCGACGGTGCACGCACTACCGTCGCGCTCAAACTCCCAATGATAGACCTGATCGTTCCCCAAGCGGATACCGACGCAGCGATGGTTTCGCAGGTCCTGCGGATCAACCGGCGCGCCGAAGCGACCGAGATATGTCGGTGACGCTGCCGCGATCCAGCGAAGATCCGGAGACAGTCGCTGTGCGATCATGTCTTCGGGCACCGTGCCGCCATAGCGTATGCCGGCATCGAAGCCGCTGCCGACGACATCGATCATGCGATTGCTCACGCTGATGTCGATCGCGACCTCTGGATAGCGGTCCACGAAGATCGGCATGACTGGCTTGAGCAGCAGCTCTACGGCATCCTCTAGGACATTGATCCTGACGCGGCCTGCCGGTGCGTCGCGATACCGGTCCAGGTTCTCACCGGCCGCAGCAATGATCTGCATGGGAGCCTCGATGGTCGCACGAAGCTCCTCACCTGCTGCGGTCAGGGTGACGCTGCGCGTTGTCCTGTTCAACAGTCGAACGCCGCGGCGTCCCTCCAACGCCGTGATCGCGTGGCTGAGCGCAGAGGTGGTGACGCCCATCGACGTGGCGGCGCGTCGGAAGCTGCCGTGCCGGGCAATCGCCAGAAAATAGGCGAAGTCCCCCAGGTCTGCTCGGCTCATCTGCATGACGACCTCCTACACCATTGTTGAGCAACGTTCATCGGCTCGTTGCCGACGAGGACGCTAATCCGGTCGTCTTGAACACCCTAGATTATGGTTCGAGGCGCTCGTCATGGTGACGAGCGGCCGATTTGAAGGGCGTCAATCATGATGAGGATCGGCATTTGCCTCTTCGTGCTGCTGCCCGTGGGCGCGCAGGCCCAGCAAGGAGCGACCGACATGAGCATCGCACGCAAGACGGACATGAAGACCGTCGACGGGCCGGCGGAGTATTTCAACGGCAAGGCCACCATTACCGGACAGTTCCAGCGTGAGAACCCGTCGCGCGTCTCCGGTGCCATCGTTCACTTCGAGCCCGGTGCGCGCACCGCGTGGCATACCCACCCCGCCGGTCAGACGCTGATCGTGACCGAGGGCGTGGGCTGGACACAGATCGTGGGTGGACCGAAGCTGGAGTTCCGCGCCGGCGACATCCTTTGGTGTCCCGCAGACCATAAGCACTGGCATGGCGCGACGCCGCATGAAGGCATGACGCATGTCGCCATCCAGGAAGTGGTCAACGGGACGCCGGTGACCTGGATGGAGAAGGTCACGGACGAGGAATATCTCGCCCCACTCGGCACGGAGTAGTGTCGTGCCGCACGTCATCGTGAAACTCTGGCCCGGTAAAACCGACGATCAGAAGCAACGCCTCACCGAGACCATCACGCGCGGCCTATTGGATACCCTCGAATGCGGTGAGGAGGCGGTGTCGGTAGCTTTCGAGGAGGTCGAACCCGCCGAGTGGACGGCTCGCGTGTACGAGCCGGACATCATCAAAAAGTGGGCCAAGCTGACCAAGCAGCCTGGTTACGGCGCGCGACCGAAGGCCTGACCTGCCGCGATTCCCCCATCAGACTTGAGAGGTTTTCCATGTCCAACATTCACCGTTTTTCCGGCAAGGTCGCCTTCATCACCGGTGCCGCCAGCGGCATCGGCCGTGCCACGGCTATCGCTTTTGCAACCGAGGGCGCACGCGTTGCCATCCTCGACCGTACCGAGGACGCCCTATCCGAAACTGCCGATGGCGTGAGAAACGCCGGTGCCGAGGTCCTTGTCATCGCCTGCGACGTGTCGAAGCCCGATCAAGTCGAGGCAGCGGTCCTCCGGGTAGTCGAAACCTTCGGCCGGCTCGACATCGCTTTCAACAATGCGGGCGTCGAGAACAAGGCCGCGCCCGTCCACGAGATCGAACTGGCCGAGTGGGACCGCATCCTCGACATCAACCTGCGCGGCACCTTCGTCTGCATGAAGCATGAACTGGCCCAGATGGTACGTCAGGGCAGCGGCGTGATCGTCAACACGTCTTCGGGTGCTGGCGTTCGCGGGGTGTCGGGTGGGGCGTCATACACCGCTTCCAAGCATGCGATCATCGGGCTGACCAAGGCCGCCGCGCTCGATTACGCCAAGCAGAACATTCGCGTAAACGCGATCCTGCCGGGAAACATCGAGACGCCGATGATGGACCGCTTTACGAACGGCGACATTCAAAAGGCGATCGATCTCGAGCCGGTCGGACGTCTTGGAAAGCCGGAAGAAATCGCCGATGCAGTACTCTGGATGAGTGCTGATCTAGGCGCGTTCGTCACCGGCGCGGCGGTGTCCGTCGATGGGGGATGGTCGCTCTGATCGAGAAGGCGACCGTCGTTCGACTGCGCTCTGATACGCCGAGCCCCCCACGCGGATCGAGCGCTGCCGATCGCCGCAATCGCGCGACCTTTTGCGGGACGGCAGCGATAGACACATAACGCGTGCCGGGGCGTAGACGGGTTGATCGCACCTTCCGCCGTGAGCGGGTCCCAGACGTGATCTAATCGAGGCTAGTGAGGTGCTCAGCGACGATTTTGCCGCTATGTCGTGCAATCGCGTTGGCAATTGTTCTTGCCTCGTTTTTGCTCAGCCCGGCAATCTTCACACGATCGAGAGCGGCTAAGAGCGTAGACCGTCCAGCATCTCGGGCCGCCTGTTCGACCGCCTTCGCTTGCGCGTCCAATTGCGCCAGTTCCGTTCGTAGAGCTTCGCGTCGAGCCTCGATTGTCGCGAGCTCTACGACCTTCCTTGTTCGCGCCACTTTCATCTCCGTTTGTCGAGGAATCCAGTCCTCTTCGTTGGGACCGGAAGCGAGTAGGTTAACAGATCTCGATGCCGAAAGCTGCCGACGCCAAAGCAAGAACATTCGTGAGTAATCGCGAACGTGGGGTCAATGACAATTTTACCTCCGCGTTTGGAATAGATCTGCTCCAAGACAAGGATTGTTTAGTGAGGTTTGTCTATTACTAGGGATGGCAGGATATGCCTCACGGCACCAATGTTGAATATTGGCGCGTGAGGCACCGCTGCACGGGGCTTTCGGGATGAATGTAGGACTTCGGTTGAAGGACGAGTTGGTCGCCGAGATCGACCGCGTTGCCGCAGCGAACGGGCAGACCCGCAGTAGCTGGATGGCAAGCGTGCTGGCCAACGCCGTGCTGGCTCCGGAGAACGATGACATCCCGGTGCTGCCAATTCAGGGCAGGGGGCATCCCGACGACCTCGTTCGCGTCACGGTCCGGCTCGAGAGGAGCGAGATCGAAGGCATCGACATCGTAGCGGCGCCAATGAAGATGACGCGAAACGAGTGGATCAAGCGCACGCTTCGTTGGCAGCTATGGAACAAGGCGGGCGTGCTGAGGCTGGCTCCTGCCACCCAGGTTGAGATCGTCAAACTGCGCAAGCAGGTGCTTCTGATCGGCAGAAATATCAATCAGGCGGTCCATGCGATGAACGCCGCCAACCAGCCCGAAAGCTCGCTCGACATCGCCCGCATTGCCGGTCCTTTGATCGAAAAATGTGAAGAGCTGAAGACCCTGCTGTTTGCGAACCGGTTGGCCCTATCTGCTTTGATCGGGGCAGAGGTCGGGTACTGGACCCAAACCTACCGAGGTTCGGCAGCGTGAGCTTCCGCTTCTCTGCCGGGACGATGGACTCCATGGCGGGCGTCTTCGCGCCGCCCAAGAAGTACCGCCTCGGGACCGGGGGTGGTAATGCCAAGGGTCCGAAAACCGGAGGCACGATGCTGGGCCTAGCCGTTGCGTCGATGTTCCCGAAGGGCGCATCCTCCCCGGCCACGTCGCGTCCCAGTGCGCAGGCGAAGCACGCTTTCGGGGGCGGATCGCAGGCCCGGATGAACGGCCGCGCCATAATGACCGCGGATCGCACGTCACGTCGCGTTCCCGAGGTCATGGTGCGGATCACGGGGCGCCAGCACGGCGGCGGACACGTCCTTGCCAACTTCGCCTACATCAGCAGGCTGGGTCACGGTCCCGACGAAGAACTCGGGCTTGAAACGAGCGAGGGCGTCGTGCTGCGCGACGGACGCGACATGCAAATACTCGCGAAGGATTGGCATAACTTCGAGATGGACGGGGACGCCCGACGCAAAGGTGCGACGTCCATATCCATGATCCTTTCGATGCCGACGGGGACCGATCCGGAGCGTTTGAAAGCGGCAGCCTTGGAGTTCGCACGCGAGGAGTTTGCGAACCGGTCGTGGGTTGCCGGTCTTCACGTCGATCGCGATCATCCCCACGTTCACATCACCATCGCGCGTCGCGATCTCGACGGGCGCCGCTTTCATCCGGACCGGGATGATCTGTTTCGATGGCGGCGACGCTTTGCCGAGAAGCTCCGCGAACGCGGCATCGAAGCCAACGCCACGCCGACCAGGGCGCGCGGTATCGACCCTGCGCATGAGCATATTTCGGTACAGAAGATGCGCGACAAAGGGCAGGTTCCGCGGATCGATACTAGCCGCGCCGAGCGCGCCCGACGCCTTCGCGAACAAGGTATTTCCGACCCGGTCGAGGCCATTCTTGCAAGTCGGCAGGCAATTGTTCGCGCGACCTATATGCGATCCGTCACGGAGCTGTCGGCTTCTCCTTCGCTTGCCGATCAGGTGGTCGCACAGAGTCTCGGGCGGTTCGTCGCAGCATTGCCGCCGCCCGAGCCCAACTCCGCTCGGGCAATGCGTGTCGCTTCACCGTCCCGCACGCGCGACGCGATCATCGATGCTCCGACGCGCTTCGCTGTTGCGGATCCCAGGCCTGATCCGATCGCGGCAGCACTGGAGCGTTCTCGCGTCATGCGTGGAAAGCTGGAGGCCAAGCAAGCCCTCCGGGCGAGTCCCGACCGGACCGAAGAAATGCCGCATGAACACCGACCTTCGGGGGTATCCGAGCGCCTTCGATCGCTTATGGACGAGGCCGAACGGCAGGCCACGGCGCCGACGTCAAGCAAGCCGGAGGAGGTCCTTCGCGAGATATTGGATCGTGATCGCGCAACTCGGGACCACGCGCGTTCGCCCGATAGGGGTGGGCCAGAACGATGAGTACGGATCAGGTAAGCGTTGCCCTGGCAGGCGTTCTGGACGCATTGACGCTCGTGCAGGAGCAGCTCGATGCGCTTACCGAAAGCGGCCAACGCATCGAGGCGACACACAGGGAGATCGTGCACAGGCTCGACACGATCGACGCGGGCCAGGCCGCCGTGACGGATCTGACGCCGATCCTCGAGATGATCTTAGGCCGATCGATCGACGACCGTGAAATCATGAAGAGGCAGCTCGGTACGATTGCGGCGGCGATCGGCTTCGCCCATGCCGCCGCTAACGGTAACCGGGCACCGCTGCCTGTCGCAGTAGCCAGCGATCCTCTCCTCGAGCGCTTTATCCTGACTCAACCCGCGGATCTGTTATCGGACGAGCGGTCTTTGACGGACTGGCGCAACGCCGCGTCGGTCGCCAGTACAGCCGAGCTTATTGTTCTCCTGAACCGGCAGTATCAGCCCTCGCCAACGGATACCCCGGAGACCCGGGTCCTGCGCTACCGCCTGGCGGCACTCACACGGGCCGAAATCAAGGGGAGGGGGGCCGCGCCGCCGGCACCACCGCGCACCACGGTTGCGGTCGATCGAACTGCCTCGGCTTGCATGATCCGGTCCCACGAACTTGCCGAGCTATGGCGAGCAGGGGAAAGCGCAGCGCTGTACGGCGAACCAGAACTGGCAGGCGCAATAGATCTCTTTGGCGATGTGGAGCGCAAGCTGCGGTCTGCGGCTGATGAGCATTTTCCACCCGAGCTGGTCTCGCTTCACAGCGATCTAGCCACCCGCATCGAGGCAGGTGATCGGCCGAGCATCGGCGACAGCGCCCCAGCTTCCCCCGTCCAACGTGCCACTACGGTCGAGCCGAGCAAGGACCGTTAGACTGCGTCCGGTATAGCGGATTGGCGGCTTCCGACCAACTCACGCCGTTCTTCAGCAAGGGCGTGAACGACGGCTTCTCTCAAAACCTGCCACTCACCCTATGCGAACACGATGTGCGGCTTCGTAACCCATCCCAGCCAGCCCCCTATTGAGTGATAGGCGAGTGACCTGCCATGTCGCAAAACACCCGTTTGTCTCACAGTCGTATTTGCGACCGGGTTTTCCGCACATCTAACTGCTGAACAGCAATATTGGTGGTTAGGCGACAGGCAGCTTTCGAGACCGCGATGGTTGAAAGCTGCCTTTGAGCCGGTGTCACAACCGTCCGGTTTTGACACCTCTGTGTCTCTATGTCGTAACGGGCCATAGGCGGAACTGCGGCTAACCACCCTTCCGGTGTTGAGCTAGAGCGAGGGGCGGGCGTTTGGGATCAACGGACTGCCTGCCCTAATTTTTGGCCGCGATCTGCTTGAGCTGGCCTGCTACTCCATTCCGGGTTCCAAGCAGCGCTGCCCGTGCCTCCTCGGTCGCAGCACTAAGAGCCAACACGGTTTCGTGAAGCTTCTTGTGCTGCCGGAACGGCGCGGCAAGTTGATCGCCACGGAGCATCACGCCGGTGATCTCAGCGGGCCGGTCCACAAACGTCTTTTCTTTATGGTAGCGCAGCCCGACCCCGTGGATCATCTGCTTCACTTCCCAAATATCGCGCTTCGGCACGTGCTCACCGGATATGGTAACGTCATCGACATAGACCGTGAACACATGCCCGCGTTCTTTGCAGAATGTCGCGATATCGCGCCACAGGTCATAGTATGCGAAGTACGCCATGATGGGACTGAGTGGGCTGCCAGTCGGCAAGTGTTGCTGATAGCAAGCGAGCTGCGCGAGAAGGGCCGCAATGCTACGCTCGCAATGCATTACCTTGTGGAAGAACCAATACACGCGCTTTTGCGTCGTGCTGGGGAAGAACTTTTGAAGGTCGAGACATTGAACCATTCGGTTGCCACGATGAGTCGCCGCATTTGTTATGTAGCAGCGCCCCTTGACCGGACAGAACAGAAAGTCGGGTGGATCAATCCGCGCCAGCAGCCGAGCCATCCTCGCTTGCAACAGCTTGAGCGGACGCACCGGGTTCTCGACGTGGCGAAAACCGTTGCCCGACTTCTTCGGAATGTCGAACTCTTTGTAGAGTGCATCGCCAGCGGCCAGTCGCCTCAAATCGCCGTTCGACACGTCCAGTATGCGCGCCAGCTTTGGGCGGCTCCCTAGCTTGTAGAAGGGGGACTGATTGAGGGGATGGCGTTTCTTAATCGGCATGGGTTCGCCCGGATCGCGCTTCCAAGAACTGGAGCAAGCCGACCATCTTTCCCGCAACAAAGGCACGAGCGCGATCGGCGGTTGTTTTGCCTTCCACCGTTTCGGCAAAGAACATGATTGATGAAACCGGAATTCCAAAGGTATCAGAATATCGCTGTATCAAATCGAGCGTAGGCACTTTGTGGCCCTTCTCTATTTCAGAGAGATACTGTGGAGACATCTTGAGGCGCTCCGCGACCTCTTTCTGCTTCAGGTCGTGGTATACACGTATTAACCTGAGCGCTTCTCCTAGCATTTGAAATCCCGAATAGAGTTTTATGTGTGAAGCAGGGTGGGGATTCATCCCGTGAACAGCTTAACCAACTCAAGAACCACCTGAACAATTTTCACTGCCAGTTGCCCTGTCGTAAGTACCGTTTTCAGCACTTTCGGGTTCACCATTCGGCTCGCCCAATTATGCCTAGTTCCCGTATTCGTCGCCCGACGTTCCTTGTCGCGGTCTTGATCTAACATTGTAGTCCTCCTTCCACACCGACCATCGGAGATGGTCTGCCACCTTGGTGTGAAGGCGGGGAAGGAACGTCTTGACCCTGATCACCTGGCGCGGTCCCCGCCATCGGGGCCGCGCCGGGGCCACTCGCGCTCTCGCACAAACGGCCTCGAATGTAGGAAGCTTTCGCGTCCCGCGAGGTTTTACCCTCGATGTGTGGTGGCTATCCCCTTATCCTGACCTCGATGACACTCTGATGCCTCGCAATTGCGGGGATGTCTATAACTTTCTACGCTACAAGCGTACTTTTTTAGAATCAGCTATACTGCTCCCCAAGCAGGATGTGGCTGAGCGACCACTTTCGGGAATGGCTAATTCTGATTGAACGACCTGATGGGGCGCAAGCGACTGATCATCGCAGTGTCAAAACCGAGCGGGTGTGACGCTCAGCCGGACTTTGGCTCCGGTTGAAAAGTAGACCTTTTTACCTCCGCTCGCCGCGTCCGAGCCGGCGCCAGAACCGACCGGTTGTGACACTAGCTCACCATATTCTGCGCAAACGCATTGTGTTTCGCATACGAACTATATATTACGCATACGAAGTGATTCGGAGCGGTGTCGGTCTGTGGCGAAAAGTGCGAGCAACATTCTTGGAGCGGCACGGCGCCCCAGGTTCATCTACCTGCTGAGCGTGGCGCAACGCCGCGTGCAGGCGGCAATACAGGGCGACGTTGACGGTAAGACTGCGGCGCGCGCGGGCGTGCTGATGGCGTTGAGACCGGACGGCCAAGGCCTCCCGATGAAACAGCTCGGCGCGCAGCTCGACCTCGGCGCGTCATCGCTCTCCGGCCTCCTCGACCGCATGGGCCGTGACGGCCTGATCGAACGCCAGCCGGACGCGACGGACAAGCGCGCGTGGAACATCGTGCTTACCGAGACCGGCAAGGCGGTGCGGGCCGAAGCCGTGCGATCCGCCCGCGTTCTGAACGACCAGCTCTGCGACGGCTTCGACGATGCCGAACTCGCGATCGTGGCTCGATGGCTGGAAGCTGTCGGCGCAAAATTTCCCAAGGAGACGATGAAGTGACTGACCATATCAAGGTGAGCAAGTCGGACGGCGTCCTGACGCTCGTCATGGACCGTGCGGACAAGAAGAACGCTCTGACGAACGCCATGTACGGCGTGCTCGCCGACGAGATTGAGGCAGCGCGGACAGACGCGGCCGTTCGTGTCGTCGTCATCCGGGGCGAAGGCGATATGTTCACTGCCGGCAACGACGTTGCCGAGTTCGCATCCGCGAAGCCCGGCAGCCTGCAAAACGTCGGTCGATTTATCCGGGCTATCGCCGAAACCGACAAGCCGCTCATCGCGGCCGTTCAGGGTCGAGCCGTAGGCGTCGGCACCACGATGCTTCTGCACTGTGATTTCGTCATCCTCGCCGACGATGCGAAGCTGACCACGCCGTTCGTCAACCTGGGTCTCGTGCCCGAGGCCGCGTCGAGCATGCTTCTCCCCGCCCGCATCGGCCATCTGCGCGCTTTTTCCATGCTGGCGCTCGGCGAGGCCGTCGAGGCGCGCGACGCCGTGGCCTGGGGTCTCGCAACAGCGGTCGTGCCGATCGCCGAACTGGTTCCTGCCATCGAGGCGGTCGCAGCCCGCATCACGAAGCAGCCACTCGGCGCGGTGAAGGCGACCAAGCGTCTTATGCGCGATAGCGCGACCGTGACGGCGCACATGGGCGTCGAAGGCAAGGAGTTCGCTGAGCGTCTGCAAAGCCCCGAAGCGCAGGAAGCCTTCATGGCGTTCGCGCAGCGCCGTGCCCCCGACTTCTCGAAGTTCGCGTGATCGATCAATCAGGTTTCGGAGAGACGGCCATGACATTGGCGGGCAAGACGCTTTTCATCACCGGCGCGAGCCGGGGCATAGGTCTGGCGATTGCCCTGCGGGCGGCGCGGGACGGTGCCAACATCGCGATCGCGGCCAAGACGG